>NIWG01000563.1_pt1 | contig 15073 bp, 18 predicted proteins | sample 1523271 | NCBI WGS metagenome assembly NIWG01 (sample SAMN06894523, study PRJNA379456) | ciliate metagenome | isolation source: three single ciliate cells amplified by MDA sediment | place: USA: Santa Barbara Basin
GGATGGCTGCAGCAGGCTCAGTTTTTGCAATAGTTGTAGGTAAACAGGTTTTTGGTGGATTGGGAAATAACATATTAAATCCAGCACTTTTGGGTAGAGCATTTCTCGTGGCATCTTGGCCAACATCAATGACCTCTTCGTGGCTTCCTACAAAATTTGGTTCTCTAAACGGTTCTATCGTAACTTCAATTTCAACTGCTTCAGAAAATGCAACTAACCTTCTGACTACAGCAACACCCCTGGGAGTGATAAAAGCTCTTAGAGACCCCAGCTATATCAGCACTCTTGGTGCAAATGCCCAGCAAGGACTGGAAATTGCTGAGACTATGTTCAATAGGCTCGCAAGTTTTGGTGTTTTGCAAAAGTTATTCTGGGGTAATATCGGCGGTGTGCTCGGAGAAACATCCGTGTTTGCTCTTCTTTTGGGAGCAGCATTTCTTGCTTCCAAACATATAATAGAGTGGAGAATCCCCATTTCCTATATTGGAACAGTTTTTATCCTAACTTTTGTTTTTGGTGGAATTAATGGAATATTTACTGCCTCATTATTAATCTCTGTATTTCATATTTTTGCTGGGGGACTCATTTTGGGTGCATTTTTTATGGCAACGGATATGGTGACCTCACCTCTGTCCAGACGCGGTAGAATCTATTTTGGAGTAGGTTGTGGTATTCTAACTGTTTTGATAAGACTTTGGGGGGGATATCCAGAAGGAGTATCCTATTCCATATTAATAATGAATCTTTTTGTCCCTCTTATAGATAAATATACAAAACCGAAATTTTTTGGAGAGCAAAAAATCGAGAAAAAAAAGTGAGATAAATTTTTTAGCTTTAGAGGTAATTCAAATGAAATATTATATCAAATTGGGTGGGATTTTATTTTTAATAGCCTTTTTTGCCAGTGGTGTGTTGGCACTTGTAAATAGTATAACAAAACCAATCATAGATAAGAATCAAGCCAAGTCTCAAGAACTTGCAAGAAGTTTTGTCCTACCGGATGCAAAATCTTTCGAAAAAAATGAAGGGAACGGATTTGAATATTTTGTGGGAAAAGATAAAGAGGAAATAGTCGGTTATACTTTTATTGCCACTGGAGTTGGGTATTCCAGCAATGTGCAGACAATGGTAGGTCTGGATAAAAATTTTGTCATCAATAACATTCAGGTAATTTACCAAGCAGAGACGCCGGGTCTCGGGGCAAATGCAGTAAAAGAAGATTTCCAAAACCAATTTAAAAAAAAGGGTGAAAAGACGGTTAATCTTACTAATGATAAAGGTGAAATAGTCAGTCTAACTGGTGCTACCATTACCTCAAGAGCAATAACAACTTCTGTATCAGAAAGAATTGGGATTTTAAAAGATCTGTTAAATCAGTAAAAAAAGGATTGTGTTATGAGTCTTAAACAAGAGTTTACAAAAGGTTTAATTAAAGAGAATCCAGTCTTTATTATGGCTTTGGGTTTGTGCCCCACATTGGCTGTAACCAGCTCAGTAGAAAATGCTTTGGGCATGGGAGGTGCATCCACATTTGTTCTTTTTTTCTCCAATCTTTTTATTGCAGCACTAAAGAATTATATCCCACAAAAAGTTAGGATACCTTGTTTTATTATTGTTATTGCATCTTTTGTTACTATTGTAGAAATGATAATGAACGCATATTTTAATGTTATTTATAAGAGTTTGGGACTTTTTATCCCGCTGATTGTAGTAAACTGCATTATACTTGGAAGGGCAGAAGCTTTTGCCAGTAAAAATAGTATTATCTCATCCATTATTGATGGACTTGGAATGGGTGCTGGTTTTACATTTGCTTTGGTTGTGCTTGGCGGGATAAGAGAGATTTTGGGTGCTGGGACTTTGATGGGATTTTCAATTCTTCCTTCTTCTTATCAACCAATTTTGATAGCAATTTTAGCACCAGGTGCTTTTATCACCCTCGCCTTTTTGATGGCTTTAGTTAATTTGTTGAAAAGAGAAAAGATAGAAATTAAAACTCTTTGAATAGTAGAATAAGGCTAAAATAGATGAGTAAAGAAGAAATAATAGATTTTTGGGTAAAAAGTTCTGACAGAGATTATGTTGCAATGAAGCATCTACTTGAAAAAAAAGATTATACTTGGAGTTTGTTTATTGGACATTTGGTATTAGAAAAACTGTTAAAAGCATATTATGTAAAAGCCAAAGATAGACAAATTCCGTATATTCATAATTTGGATAGAATTGCAAAATTATCGGATTTACATATTGATAAACAGATGAAAGAAGATTTTATGGTGATAAATTCATTTAATCTGAATACACATTACCCAGAATATAAAGTTAATTTTCATAAGGCATCATCCAAAGAATTTGCAAGTAATTGGATAGAAAAAATAAAAGAGATAAGAAAGTGGATAAAACAGAAGCTATAATCCTATCAAAAAAATATTTAGACTATCTGAAAAATGAGGATTTTGGTGTAGAAAAAGCCTTTTTGTATGGCTCTTATGCAAAAGGAACATTCCATAAATATAGTGATATTGATTTGGCAATTGTTTTAAAAGAGATTAAGGATTATTATGTTATGCAGTTGAAACTTATGAAACTTACAATAAATATTGATACAATTATTGAACCACATCCTTTTGCTAAGGAGGATTTTAATATGGAAAATCCGTCTGCAATTGAGGTGTTAAAAACAGGTATAGAGATAAAATAGACAAATTTAAGATAGATTAAGAGGTAAAAAATGGTTGCAAAAATATTTTTTATAGCAATGTCGGCAGTTTTTATCAACAACTTTGTTTTAATGAGATTTTTGGGATTATGCCCCTACATTGGAGTGTCAAAAAAACTCGACTCGGCATTTGGAATGGGAATGGCAGTAGTATTTGTGATGACACTTGCCTCTGTTATCACCTTTTTAATCCAATATTACATTCTCATCCCATTCAATTTGCAGTATCTTCAGACAATCACCTTCATCCTCACCATCGCCTCGCTTGTGCAATTTGTTGAGATGGCAATAGCAAAAACTGCACCCGCTCTCTACAAATCACTTGGTGTGTTCCTCCCACTAATTACAACAAATTGTGCGGTTCTTGGTGTGGCAATATTAAATATTCAAAGCACCTGGAGTGATGGGACACCATATAACTTTATTGAGTCGCTTCTAAATGGCTTTTTTGCTGGAATTGGTTTTACATTGGTAATAGTGCTAATGGCTGGTATCAGAGAGCGTTTGGAACGGGCTGATATCCCAAAGTCAATGGAAGGGATGCCAATTGCGTTTATAATAGCCGGATCTATGGCAATTGCTTTTCTTGGTTTTGCTGGATTCAAATTGTAAACCAAAAATATGTTAAACAATAGATGGACACTTGGATTTCTCTTTTTTGCATTGGATAGATTTTTAAATATAATTTTAAGTAGAGTTACAATTCTCCTTAAAATAAATTTAAATTTTATTTTTTTAGGCATTTTTACCCTAATCTTATCAGCACTACTTTTTGGTTATTTTTATGTTTTTTTTACAAAAAAATTTTCTGACAAAAGTTTGAGAAGGTCAATCATCTTTATATATATGGGGTTAAATATTATCCTAACAACTTTTGGACTGTTTTGGCTTGCAAAACAAGGGGTGCTTGCTGGACTTCTTAGTTTAATCACCTTTAAATATGTTGTGATTTATCTATTTATAACACTTCTTATTGCAACAACAATATATTTTCTCATTTTCTATTGCATCATTTTTGGTGAAAAACTATACATTACAAAAGATAAAAATATAACAAAGAATGAACTGGAGAGGTTATGAGTTATCTAATTATTCCAGCATCCATAGTTGGTGGCCTTGGTCTTTTTTATGGTCTGTTTTTGGCTTTTGCTTCCAAAAAATTTCATGTTGAAGTAGATCCAAAAATATTAAAGATAAACGATGTTTTGCCAGGTGTGAATTGTGGTGCGTGTGCGTATCCGGGATGTGCTGCTTATGCAGAAGCAATTGTCAAAGATAGTGAGGACATCACAAAATGCGCTCCCGGTGGCAATGATGTTATCAGCCATATATCCAATATAATGGGTATTAATGCAGATTTAAAAGAAAAAAATGTCGTTGTAATAAAATGCACTTCCGGTGGTAACAACAATACGCTTTTCAAATATAACTACAACGGTATATCCACTTGCCAAGCACTTACCGGAATTGCCGACGGGATAAATATGTGTATCTATGGGTGTTTAGGTGCAAATGATTGTGTTCGAGCATGCAAATTTGATGCAATTGAGCTGGATGAGAACAACAATAGAACCATTAACAAAAAAAAGTGCACTGGCTGCGGAGCTTGTATTGTTGCCTGCCCAAGAAATTTGATTGAGCTTATTCCAATTAGTAAAAAGGTGCATATCCTCTGTTGTTCACAAGACAAAGGGGCTGTTTCAAGAAAAGTTTGTGGAGCAAAAGATCCTTGCATAGGATGCACATTGTGTGCCAAAAAGTGCCCAACAGATGCGATTACAATAAAAAATTTTTTAGCAAAAATTGATTATGAAAAATGTATCTCTTGTGGATTATGCGTTAAACCTTGCCCTACCAAAACAATTATTATGCAGAAGGATAAAATAGGGAAAGCACTTATCATAAAGAAAAACTGTATTGGTTGTACATTGTGCACACGAGGCTGCCCTGTAAAAGCAATAGAAGGTGAACTCAAAAAACCACACACAGTTGACCAAGATAAATGCATAGGATGCGAGGTTTGTTATATCCATTGCCCAAGCAAAGCTATAAAGATGGAGTATTAAATCAAAAATCTATTGTTATATTAGAATATTTAGGGAGAGATTATGTCAGAGAGAAGAGATATTGTGCAAGTAAAAAATCCAAGAACCGAGCGTTATCTAAAAATTGATAGAACTGTTGGAAGAATAATTGCAAACAAGAAAAGTAGCGGACCCTATAAAAATGTTCCAATCGCCAGAAAAAAAACTAAATGATTTTTTATAACCCCATTAGCGGAGAAGTCTTACAATATAAAGTAAAATTTAATCCACAAGCTTGTTTTGTAATGACACAATTAGGTGGATCAATTCCCAAAAATATTATAGATATCTCTAAAATTTTAGACAAAATTCTTATAGAGTATTCTTTGAAAAAAATTGATGCGTCAAGCTATGTTACGGGAAGAGATTTTATGGTAAAAATATGGAAACTAATTATCTCTGTTCCACTTGGTATTGCTATTATTGATGAAACTATGACCTCTACCACTTTGTGTAATATTTTTTATGAAATTGGTCTAATGCACGCTTTGGGTAAAGAGACACTAATAATAAAAACCAAAGAAGCGAAAGTTCCATCTGACTTTATAAGAACAGAATATATTGAATTTAATGATAAGTTTAGAGATAATTTAAGAAAATATTTTGAGTTAACCTATAAAGAACAGTCTAATATATATGAAATCATTGCAGACCAAATGGATGAAAATCCACTATTAGCAATAGATTATTTGCGTCGTGCATATTTAATTTCTAGTGATAATGTGTTAAGGGAAAAAGCAAAGGCAATTCACAAAAGTTTAAAGATTAAAGATAGAGCAAAAAATAGCGTTGAAGAATTGCTCATAGATTTTTAATTTAACTTAAAAATGACAAAAACAGCAATCGGTCAAGACTCCCACAGGTTTGATTTCAAAAATAGAGAGAAAAAACTGATTTTAGCAGGGATTATTTTTGAAAACTTTCCTCCCACAAAAGCCAATAGCGATGGTGATGTAGTTTTCCACTCAATTACAAATGCAATATCTGGAATTACAGGAAAAAACATTATTGGGGAAATTTCCGATAAGATGTGCCAAAAAGGGATAACTGATAGTTCCAAATATTTAGGTATTGCCCTAAATGACTTAGAGAAAATGAATTATGCCATTTCCCATATTTCAATTTCAATAGAGGCTAAACTGCCCTATTTTTCTCCATACATCGGCGTTATGAAAACCTCAATTGCAACTCTTATAAAAATCAAAAAAGAGAACATTGGAATTACGGCAACAACAGGTGAAGGACTTACAGATTTTGGCAGAGGATTGGGCATTCAAGTTCTAACTATATTAACAGCCTCATCAGAAAAAGAAGATAAAATAAAATGAACCTTACACAAATAATAGAAAATTCACAAAAACAAATATTTTCAATTGAAATTACACCCCCTCTAAAAACAAAATCAATAGATAAAATATTTCAGATTGTTGAAAGAGTCGCACCATATAATCCTGCCTTTGTGAGTGTTACCTACCACCAACAGACTATAGTGCAAACTGATAAAACAAAACATATCTACCAGAGGCACGCATCCAATGTTGGCGTCTGCTCTGCAATTAAATATAAGTATGAAATTGAGGTTGTACCTCACTTTATTTGTGGTGGATTTGACACTTTTGAAACCGAAGACGCCCTCTTTAACCTTGAATTTATGGGGATAAAAAACATTTTGGCCTTGCGTGGTGATCCCAAAAAAGGTGAGGAGAGTTTCACTGCAAAAACTGGAGGGCATAAAAATGCAGCAGAGCTTGTGAAGCAGATTGTAAATATGGGCAAAAATAAGTTTTCTCACCATCTAAAACCAAAAGAGAAAAAAGAGTTTTGTATTGGCGTGGCAGGCTATCCAGAAGTTCACAAAGAGGCAGAAAACTTTAAAAAAGATATCCTGTGGTTAAAACACAAAGTTGATTGTGGTGCAGAATTTATTATCACACAGATGTTTTTTGATTTTGAACTTTTTATAAAATGGGAGAGGGCTTGCCGAGACATAGGAATAAAAGTTCCCATTATTCCAGGGATAAAACCAATCACAAAAAAGAAACAGATAAGAAGACTCAAAGAAAATTTTGGTGTCCACATCCCTGATGAGTTTGTTCAGAAAATGGAAAAATGTGGCACAACACCAGATATTTACAATTGTGGCATAGATGAATGTGTAATTTTGAGCCAAAAGCTAATAGAGTCCGGTTCACCAATTGTCCACTACTTTACCATGGGAAATGGTCGTGATGTGGAAGATGTAATAAAAAGAGTTTTTATTTAATAAGACCTTTGCAAAATTAATTTATAAATAAAGATTATTGATATTAAGAATTTTAGTTAAATTATTAAAACTGTGAAAAAACAAGCTAACATCTAAGGTAGCAATAGATTTAAGGATGTTGCCTTCTTTTTCCCAAATTTTAGGTTCGACAATTTGCAAAGGTCTCTTAATTTTGTAAAAAGAGAGTAATTATGAGTATGAATCCAATAATTGATTTGTTAGGAAGAAAGCTCCGTCTTGGCGTTATAGGTGGTGGTGAAAACTCTTTTATAGGTGCTACTCACAGGAGAGCAGCTATAATGGATGATTTTTATGAAATTGTTGCAGGAGTTTTCTCTTCCAATCCAAAAAAATCCAAAGAGTTTGGCATCTCTATAGGACTTTCTAAATATCGTTCCTATGGAGATGTTAAACTAATGCTTAAAAGAGAAAAAACTCTTTCGGATGGTGCGGATGTGATTGCAATAATGACTCCAAATGATACCCACTACAAATATTCAATGGCTGCGTTGGAAAGCGGATTTAGTGTTATCTGTGACAAACCTATGACCAACTCCCTACAAGAAGCATCAACTTTACATCAAAAAGTGATAAAAAGCGGTTTGGTTTTTTGTCTTACACATAACTATTCTGGCTACCCAATGGTGCGCCAAGCAAAAGCGATGATTGACAAAGGGGATTTGGGAGACATCCGCCTTGTTCAGGTCGAATATGTTCAAGGTGGAAAAACGAACCAAAGTGGAATGGATCCAGATGGAAAAATAAGATGGAAGTATGACCCAAAACGAAGTGGAGTATCTGCTGTTATGGCAGATATAGGCACACACGCTCACCATCTTATCCGTTTTATAACAGGTTTGGAAATACAGGAAGTTGCAGCACAAACAGGAGCGATTGTTCCAAACAGAGTGATTGATGATTACGCCGGGGCAATGCTCCGTTTTGAAGGTGGAGCCCGAGGTAGTTTTTGGATAACACAAGCAGCGGCAGGAGTAGAAAATTCTCTTTTCATAAGAGTCAGTGGTGAAAAAGGCACACTTGAATGGAATCAGCAGATCCCTTTGAAGTTAATCTTTAAATCTGTTGATAATCCATTATCCGTAATAACACCAAATGGAGCAGGGATTTTACCTTTTGCAGCCCATGCTTCACGAATTAAAAAAGGGCATCCCGAAGGATTTATATCGGCTTTTGCCAATATCTATTCTGATGTAGCGGATGTAATTGCTTCCAAAATTGCAGACAAAACACCAAACTCTTTATCACAATGTTTTCCAAACTCTTATGATGGGTTAATGGGGATGAAATTTGTAGATTGTGTTGTTCACTCAAGCAAGAAAAATGGAGTGTGGGTAAATTGTTAATAAATAATTTTACGCAGAAAAGAAGTTTGCCACACTATGCAAAGTTTATCAAAATTGAAAAAAAATACAAAAATTTCATTAAGAGAGCTTTGTGATATTTGCTCTGTCCGCCTTTTTACTCTGGGGCATTCTGCCAATATATTGGTTTTGGCTTTCCGATGTCCCCACTATAGAGATTCTCATCTATAGAATTTTCTTAACTCCTGTTCTACTTGGTATAATTCTCCTTTTTAAAAAAGATGAAAAATTTACAAATATATTCTGTTCCCGTGAATTGTTATTAAACACAATCTTCGGTTCCATCACAATTGGAATTGCATGGTATGTTTTTATGTGGGCTGTTCAAAATGGTTATGTTTTAGAGGCATCTTTTGGAGGTTTTATAACGCCAATCATAACGATATTTTTGGCAATGTTAGTATATGGAGAACATCAGACCAAACAAAAAATGGTAGCGATTACACTGACTATTATTTCCGTTGGGTGGTTGACCTTTGGTTATGGGGAATTTCCATTAATTGCCTTTTTTTTGGGGATGCTTTTTGCTCTTTATGCATTTATAAAAAAGAGAGCACATTTGAGTAGTTTGGAGAGCGTTTTTTGGGAAGCTATTTTGATGATACCTTTTGTTATGCTGCTGATAATTATAAATTTTGATAAAACTAGCATTATCATTTTTTATGGAATAAATAAAACCGGAGTTCTCCTCGTAGGTGCTGGAATTGCATCTGCCCTGCCACTGGTGCTCTATTCCCAAGGAGTAAAAAAGATATCACTATCCCTTTTTGGCATGCTTCAATATGTCGCTCCAACACTTCAATTTGTAGTTGGATTAATCTATTTTAAAGAGGATCTAAATGTAAGGCGACTGATTGGTTTTATCATAATTTGGATTGCTGTAGTTATCTTTTTAAGTGATGATAAACAAAAGATGGGGGTAGCATCAACTATTACTTGACAGTTTGTTTATCTGTATTACATTTTTAAGTGATGATAAACAAAAGATGGGGGTAGCATCTCAATAAGTGGTGTAAAAGCAACACAAGCTTTCACCTTTTCTTCAGGGTTATGAAATATTTCTACTCGTTATCGGTCGTTTTGACAAGCTATATTTTCGTATTATTACTTCATTTATAAGAAGTTAAGTGATTTTTCAGGGATGAATAGTTAATTTATTAAACTGTGAAAAATCGAGTTAACATTTTGATAACAATAGATTTAAGGATGTCGCCCTCTTTTTTCCAAATTTTAGGTTCGGAGAGAAATACACGCCAACACCTTCAAAATTTGAAAAAAATGAGACAATTTGCAAAGGTTTTTTACAGGTAAAAGTATTTGGAGAGTTGTATGAACAAATTTACAAAAAATTTGATGATAATATCAAAAATATTTACTCTTATTTTAATAACAGTTTTTGCAATTTTGCATCAACGTTCTGGTCCAACTTTTGCTAATATCCACGCTTTATGTCCTTTTGGCGGCTTGGAGAGTCTATATCAAGTTTTGGCAAAGGGAACATTTATAACCAAAATATATCCTGGCACTATAGTCCTTTTTGGTGCAACAATTTTAATGGCTCTAATAATAAATAGAGGATTTTGCTCTTGGATTTGCCCATTAGGGACGCTGCAATTTATTTTTGTAAAAATGGGCTCTCTATTGGGAATTAAAAAAAGAGAATTACCCGAAAAAATTGATAGATATTTGAAATATTTTAAATATATTTTTTTGATATTTATACTCTATTTCACCTACAAAACAGGAACTCTATTTTTTGAGAGTTTTGACCCTTGGGCAACTTATGCACATATTTTTTCAGGTTGGAAAGAGCTATTTGGAGAGTTTCTAATCGGAATGATATTTCTTATTGTCGCTCTTTTTGGGTCGCTATTTTATCAATATAACTATTGCAAATATTTTTGTCCTATGGGAGCTTGTCTTGCCCTTATATCCAAGGTCTCTCCAACCAGAATATACAGAGATGCCTCCAAATGTATCAATTGTGGATTGTGTGCCAGTGCTTGTCCAGTGCATATCAAAGTGGACAAAATTGATACAATTATAGATTGTGAATGTTTGACTTGTAATAGTTGCATTGATGCCTGCCCTGTAGACGAAGCCCTCTATTATAAGACAATATGGAAAAAGCCGATTAAAACGATTTATATCGGACTAATTTCAATAATAATTTTTTGGGGTTCAATATCATTATCCAAAACCTTAGGAATTTGGAAAGTTTCCAAAGAGAGTCTTGTTGAGCTAATTTATGATGAATCCAGCAAACTAAATCCAGATTTGATAAGGGGTAGTATGTCTCTTAATTTTATTAGCAAATCTTTTGGTGTGCCTTTGTCCTATTATCAAAAAGAGCTTGGTATAGATGGCAAACTTGATGTTGAAAAAAAAATTAAAGAGTTGGGAGAAGAGCATAATTTTGAAAAAAATGATATTGTGAGATTAACAAAAACATATATTAGTGAGAATCAATAACTAATAATTCCAATAAAACATTTGTTTGATAAAATAATATTTTCCAAATTTAAACCACTTACTACAAGAGACTTTTTAAATTCTTCCAATCTAAATTTTGGGTAGAGAATAGAAGCTCTACCCCTTTTTTTTAATAATCTTTTAATAGCATTTAGAATATTCTGCATACAAACAGCTAACTCAAATCTGGAAATTGCCTTTTGCGAACTTAAGCTCATTTTCCCACTCCCTTTCTGGTAGTATGGTGGGTTACTAACAATCAAATCAAATCCATTTGTGTTATCATATTTTTTTATATCAGCTTCAAAAAAATTTATATTCAAATTGCATATTTTTCTATTTCTTTTTGCCAGTTCAATTAGTTCTCTCTGAATATCAAGCCCCGAAACATTCCACCTTGGGTTATAATATTTCAGCATTATAGAGATAATTCCACACCCGGTTCCGATATCCAAAACATCAATTTTTTCAGAGTTTGTTAATCTTATAATAGTCTTTACCAAAAATTCTGTATCTGAGGTTATTTTATGCCCATCTTTGGTTTGATAGATGGTTTTATTATCAAATGGAAGGATTAATCTTTTTTGATTGTGCATTTAAATAGAAAAGGAGATAATTAATAATCCTGTGATTTTTGCTAAAAAATTTAGAAGTTTTTTCGTAAAAGTAGATTCTACATCATTTTCATAGAACCCTTAAAAAACTCAATATTTTGCACCAAAATAACGGCACCCTGCTTTTTACTCAAATCTCCCATAATATCTTCAATCCGAGATACAATTCTATCCACCTTATTTTCCGGAATAAGGGCTGTGATGGTTTTGCTTTTGTTTTTGTTCTCTTGCATAAAACCAATAAAGTCGGCAAAAAGTGGGATGTTGGAGATATATTCACCCATGCCAAAAGAGTCTACAACAGATGCTCCTTCTATATCCTCTTCTATAAAAACTTCTAGTATCTCATATAAATACTCTTCAAAATAGAGTATTATCTGCATAAGTTTATGGGCTTTGGAAACCTCTTTTTTACCAGTAGTGATATTTGTATTTTTTATAAAAGACTCGGAGCAAGCAGAGACAGATGGAGAGTTCAAAATCTCTTTTCGAACAACACGTTTTGCAATTGTTGTGGATACACTTGAAAGGAGTTTAAGGTGAACTTGCCGAGACTCTTTTGTATCTGGACCAAGAAGAACAACAAATATTCTGACCTTCTTTTTGTCCATTGAATCAAAAAATACACCTTTGGGGGAGACGGCTATAAATATTAGATAACCATTCATCCCTTCTACTTTTCCGTGCGGGATTGCGATTCCCTCACCAAAACCTGTTGTCCCTTGTTGCTCCCTTTTTAAAAGAGTTTGTTCCACTACCTCTAATGGAATATTTTTTAGAAGAGGACTCTTTTTGGCTAAAGTAGCAAGCTTTTTTATGGCTTCTAATTTTGATGTAGAGTGAAAATTGATATCGCAACACTTTTCTTCTATTACTTCATAAAGTTCCATTTTTACTCCATTTCGTTCCCTTTTATTATCCCATATTTGGAAATTGGTGGTCCAATTATCTCATTCACAAAAACCGAAAGAAGAATTATATTTACCATGTTATCAATAATTATTCTATTTGCTTCAGAGAGCTGAGGTATCAGTGGCGACGCTTGAATGAGCAGAACGAGCCCAAGGGCAACTCCAGCTTGGGGAAACATACAAAATCCGAGATATTTTTTTATCTTAAAGGATGTTTTGCTTAATACACATCCATAATAGACTCCAGAATATTTTCCGCCAACTCTAGAGAGTATATAGACGCTGCCAAGCAACAATATTTTTTTGTTAAATATGATATAGGGATTTAGTTCTGTTCCGGCAATTATAAAAAAAAGTGCATAAATTGGTGGAGTGAGCCTCTCTAATGCTCTGAAAATCCTGTGATTTTTGGCAGATAAATTAATTAGAACAGCCCCCAAAGCCATATTTGTAAGAAGGTGAGATAAGTGAAAAACGATAGATATAGATGTTGATAATAAAATAAACGCAAAACTAATAATCAAAATTTCATTATTGTTAGATTTATTTCTGGTAAATAGGTGCAACACAACACCAATCAAACCACCAACAATAATTGAAGCAACCACTTCCATTACTACAAAAAAAATAAGTTGAAGACCTCCCGAACTCCCAGCAGTTGGTCCCAAAATATTGCTGACAAAGGCAAAAATTATGCCAAAAAGTATCACACAACCTGCATCATCCAGAGCGACCACACCATACAGATAATCCACAAAATGTCCGTGAGCACGAAGTGATTGCACAATAGCAACTGTTGCAGCCGGTGCAGTTGCCGAGGCAATTGCTCCCAATAAAAGAGCAAAAGGCAGTCTCATTTTGAATAAATACAGAGCAAGAGCAACTATAAAAAATGTTGCAAGTAGTTGGACAGCAGTTATGATTATCACCTCTTTTCCAAGTCTTTTTAGTTTGGAAATATAGAATTCACTACCTATGGTTATGGCAATAAGGCTCAGAGCAATCTCGGTAATGCTCTTTAGGGTATTGTCCATGTGGTGGGGAATTATGCCTGTTACCGATTCACTCAAAATTATCCCTGCAATAATAAAACCGGTGATTTCAGGTAGTTTCAATTTGTTTATAAATCTGCCAAATAGATAACCGGTAATAAGGAGAAGTCCGATTGCAAAAAGGGGATGATGAAAAATGTCAAGCGAGTGCATTTAGTTTAAAGGAATGCCGAGAGTCTCATCAAAACCATAGTGGATATTCATATTTTGGATTGCCGCAGAGGATGCTCCCTTATACAGATTGTCAATTGCAGAAAAGAGAATCAAAGTTTTACCTTCGAGATGAAAACCAATATCGCATCTGTTTGTATTTTGTACATTACTGGTTTGTGGGAGTTTGCAAGTAATATTTACGAAAATAGAATTTTTATAAGAATCTCTTAAAATCCTATCAACATCTATCCCACTTATTTTTTCGGTTAATCTGGTATAAATAGTTAGGAACATTCCCTGTTTTTGTGGGATCAAATGTGGAGCAAAAATAATATCCGATTTAAAATCTGCAAACTTCTTTGTATATTCCTCCATCTCCACAAGATGTCTATGCTGTTTACCGGGAAGATAACAATGAGTATTTTCTGTGCTTTGGCAATAAAGAAGATCTTCGCTGAGTTTTTTGCCTGCACCACTTATACCAGAGAGAGCATTCACTATAATCCTCTTTTTGATTAGAGCTTTTTTTGCAAATGGCAAAATAGCGAGTAAAAAACAGGCAGGATAACATCCCGGATTTGCAATAATATTCATTTTTTTAATCTGCTTTCTATTCCATTCAGAGAGTCCATAAGCACTTTGATCTAATATGTCATCTCTGGGTATTGATGAACCATATGCCTTTAAAAAGAGTTCTTTATCTTTTAACCTAAAGTCTGCAGAAAGATCAATCACCAAACTTTTTCCAAAAAAATGATTACAAACTTTGGCAGATATCAAGTGGGGTAGAGCAGAAAAAACAACATCGGGATTACTCTTTATTGCAAAGTCCATATTTGTCGTTCTGCCTTTGGTGGATTTTAATTTATCTTTTGATACAACTCCAAATAGGTCATAAATATCTTTGTCTGGAAAACTTCTTGAAACAGGGATAATCTCCTCAATTTTTGGATGGGATAAAAGAAGTTTTAATAAAACTTCGCCAGTATAACCGGATACTCCAAGAATTGCTACTCTCATTTTATGGTTAGAACCTTATCAATAGCCATTTTTAAAATTTGTAAAGCTTGTTTCATCTCGCTTTTTTTGATTGTAAGACTGGGAAAAATTCTTATATTTTTGTTTTTATTGGAATTTATCAAAAGACCCATCTCCAAAGCTTTTTTTTCTATTTCGTTTGTTATATTGCTACTAAATTCTATGGCAAGGAGAAGTCCCTTACCTCTAATGTCAACTATTTCTTTGGGGAATTCGGACTGCCACTTTGACAGAGTATTTTTAGTAAATTCACCTATCTCAAAAACATTCTCCCAAATATTTTTATCTATCATATAGGAGATAACAGAATTTGATACTGCACAACCAAGTGGATTGCCACAATATGAGCCACCATGGTCGCCTTTTTCAACTCTACTTGCAACAT
>NIWG01001556.1_pt1 | contig 14908 bp, 14 predicted proteins | sample 1523271 | NCBI WGS metagenome assembly NIWG01 (sample SAMN06894523, study PRJNA379456) | ciliate metagenome | isolation source: three single ciliate cells amplified by MDA sediment | place: USA: Santa Barbara Basin
CCACCGGCACCAACGGCTATTGAGGACACACGTTCAGCATCACAATCAGCAGAGGAGCAATCTAAGCGTAGAAGGTTGTTAAGTTCAAGAGGTGGAGCAGATACAGGAGCTTCAACAGGAACAGGAGGAGGGCGTTCGCTCTTAGGATAATATGGCAGAAAATAAAGCTAATCAGTACACCACGAAGCCTGCTGACCCGGACGCAACTAAAATTGTTGAAGGGTTAAGAAGTATTCAGAACTCACGTACAATGCATGATAGTGCTGTACGTGAAGCTACTCACTTTGCTCTACCTCGTAAATCAGATATGCGTGAGATTAAAACTATGAATGCTGCTGCTAATAGTGGTGGTGAACTTGCTGCTTATGCAAATCTATTTACAAGGGCAGCTAGGTCTTCCAATCAGAAAATGGCTTCAGGTATGTTTAGTTACATGACCCCGAAGAATCAGAAATGGTTTAAGATAACAACTGGTAATCGTGACCTTGATGAGTCATTGCCGGTCTATAAGTATTTTGATGAAGTGCGGGACGTTATGCTTGATCTACTTGCCCGTTCTAACTTCACTGAGATCTCACACGAGACTTACTTGAATTTCGGTGCTATTGGTACTGTTTGTACAATGGTTGAATGGAGTAAGAAAAACAAAGGTCTAATACTTACTGATTTTCCTTATAGTACATTTTGGTTCACTGAGGATGAAGAGGGACGACCAAATAGAGTCTATCGTGAGTTTACACTAACCCCGGAACAAGCTGTAGAGAAATGGGGTGAAGAAAACCTTGAAAATTGTTCTGCTGTGATGAAAGCTTATTATTCTGAGGACCCTACACAACGTAGGGAACAAATGAAGTTCGTTCACCTGGTAGAGCCTAACAAGAATCAGATTGTAGGTAATATTGATGATAGCGGTAAGCCGTTTCAATCTACTTATATTTCTGAGGAAGATTCACAGATAATTACTAAGGGTGGATTCAAAAGGTTGCCGTACAAGGTAGCTCGTTTCCTAAAGTATAATACAGCCGGTAACGTAATGGGTTACAGCCCTACTATGGATTGTATGCCTGTAATTAAAACCCTTGAGAACCTAAAAAAGAAATTCATCTTTGCTGTTGAGAAAAACCTTAACCCGGCTATGAGTCGTGGTGTTACTATTGGTATGACACCAAATAGGGTCAAAACAACTCCAAATGCTCTGAATAACTTTGATAGCCGTAATCCTGAAAGTAAGCCAACACCTATTCTTCAGCAGATAGATTTGTCTTATACCCTTGCTGAACTTGAGGCAGAGGTAAAACAGATTGAGGATGCTTATTATGTTCCATCGTTCCAAACTATCACAAACATAGATAAGTCAAATGCTACAGCAACAGAGATCATTGCAAGACAGCAAGAGTCTCTTATTTCAATCAGTCCATCTGTTTCTAGGACTGAGGACGAATGGCTTGAGCCGGTACTTGAAGATGTGTTTGAGATTGCTGCAGAACAAGGGTTGCTCCCAGAGGCACCTATTGAACTTGGTGATGAAGCTCTTATTCGACTTGAGTTTACAGGGTTTTTAAGTTCTGCACCAAAATTGAGTGAGTCTATTGCTATAATGAATTACTTCCAGGAAAGAACAATTCTTATGGAGGCAATGCCAGAATCAGTTAGACTTGAAGCTGCAAACAAGATTAAGTTCTCTGAAGTTGATAGGATTCTTGCTGAGAATAGAAACATCCCTGTTGATATTTTCTATACCGACTCTGAGATGGAGGAAAGATCTAAAAAGGACGCTGCAATACAAGCCGAGCAACAACAGCAATCAGAGCTACTACAAGCTGCAAGTCGTCAAGACTTGAATAAAGCACCTGAAGAGGGCTCAGTAATGAGTGGGGTAACTGGATGATAAATTCAAAAGATATTGAAAAAATAGGATTGACTGTTTTTGTAATATCAGTATTGAGGATTCTTCAAAAAACATTTAAGGAGGTTATTAAAAAGTGCTTCGGTTTATAAAAAGAGTATTCGGGTGCAAACCTGTTACATCAATAGAGGGTCTGAGACGTTACCAGACTATGTACAATGATCCTAACGGAAGATGGGTGCTTGAGGATATATTGAAGAATCTTTGTCATTACGGAGAGAGTTGTATTGGCAAGGATAATATTTCTACAAACCTGAAGTTAGGGGCTCAAAATGTTGGTATCGAGATTGTTCAAAGACTCGCTGCTAACATATCACTAATAAAAGAAGAACTAAACGAAGAAGAGGAGACAGAAGATGAGTAAAGTATATAAGGTACAAGATGACAAGGTGTTTCGTGGTCAAGATGTGATTGCCACCATCGAAGGTGATAAACTAGACTTTCTTGAGGGAATGGCTAAGTATAGGATTCACGCTGTAAAGGCTTTTAAGGCTTATCTAGCTGACTTAGTTGAAAGAGTGGAGTCACCGGAGGCAAAAGAGTCAAACACAGAGAAACCAAAAGCACCGGTAATTGCTAAAAAGAGTAAGAAGGCTGTAGAAGGAACATGGCTTGAACGTCTATCTGAGATCGTTGGTGTTAAACTACCTCGTCCACAGGGCGGGTACAAAAGAACTATTTACCGTGATCTTCTGATGAAAAACTATATGAAGATTAAAGACTCTAATAAGCTGACTCTCGAAGAAAAAAAAGCTATTTTTAAACTATTTATTTAAGGAACTCAAAATGAAAAAAGTAATATTTCTATTAGCTGCTCTGTTTGTTTTAACTGGATATGCAGAGGTTCGCACAAAAGATGACATGATTAATGAGATTGATACTCAGTTTGCTGATAATAGCGTCGGTGGTATCACTCCCGCTAAGCTAAGATCGGTTGTTACTGACATATTTGAAACCGCAAAGTGGAGGTCATTCACAACACTTAACTCAAATACAACACTTGACCAAGGGATTCACAACGGTATTATTGCTGATGATTCGGCAGGCAGCCTTATTTTTACTCTTCCTGACAATGCATCAAACAGTGGTGCTATATTTGGTATTCTAAAGAGTAGTGATACAGCTAATATAATAACTATTAATCCTGCAGGTAGTGATACAGTTAATGGAGAATCAACAGTTGTTCTTGATATATTCGGGGAGTCTATCAGTCTTATATCAGATGGTAATGGTTCTTGGTGGATAACTACAACAAATATTCCTATATTCAATACAATTCAGTTTAATACTGAAAACCCATCACTCCCAGACTATAAAGCCGGTCAAATGGCATATGACCCAAATTGTTTAACCGTTACAGCAGATACAGGCGTAGATGGTGTTAGAGTTCAAATAGGTCAAGAACTACAATACCTTGTCTATAATAATACAGGTGTGACCATAGATGACGGTAAACCAGTATACGCAAGTGGAGTCAACTCAGGCGTAGGACTCCTGGAAATTGGGTTAGCTAACGCTTCTAGTTTCTTTACGTCTGCTCAAACTCTTGGGTTAGCTACTTCTGACATCCCTACAGGAACAGTTGGTTTGGTGACGAACTTTGGACAAGTAAGGGATTTTGACACATCAGCATTAAATGAAGGTGGTTTGGTGTACCTGGATATTATAGCAGGTGGATTAACTAATACATCTCCTACGTACCCCAATGAAGCTATCATTATTGGTAGTTGTATAAAATCTCATGCAACAGAAGGAGTCATAGAGCTTTCTGTTAGTTCTATAACAAGAATACTTGGGACTAAATCATATAGTTTCACTAGTTCTGGTATAGGAGCAGGAACTTATTATATTGGTGGGTACTATGATTGGTCCAGTACTGATGCAAATTTAGACGAGGGTAGCACTACAGAAACATACGGCACTGCTAATTTAGCATACAACGCACATGCGGGGGTTGTCTTTGGTGGTCAAGGAGCTGTTGATGTAGGGCAGGTCGGTCTTAGATGTAACGGTGTAACCTTTAACGAAGCCACCGGAGTTTTAAATACTTCTGATACTGATATTATAACAGAAGATATAACAACTGTAGCTCTCAATGAATACATGGAGACAGAGAAGAAGTTTCTTGGAATAGTAGAGTATGAATTATATGTTGTCAGTGGAGCCCCTACAACTTACTCTTTAGATTTCAATTATGGATATTCCAAGTATGAGGATTTTGGGAACAGAGACTTCACTTTATATGGAATTGAGGTTACTGGATTGGGTAATTCTAATGATACAAACTTTGATATTGAAGTTCTGCACCATAAAACTACTGGTTGGCAATATGCTACAACAGGATTTGATGCAGGAAATGGTAAGATTGCTGATTTCTCAGATGATTTAGCACCTTATGACGATATAGCCAATAATGCCAATTTTGCATGGAAAAGAACAGACCTTAATACTTTTATTGATGGAAACGGAAGTGAGGGTATATTGTATCGTGTTACAACAGGAACAAATAATACTGTTCAAAGCATGGATATGCATATTAGCGGATTCATAGAATCACAATAATAAATAATAAAACACCCAAACACCCAACAAAGGAGTAAAGAATGGCAGATTTACTAGACGGAGACGCAGGCGGGGCACCGGCCCCAACCGCAGAACCACAAGCAGTAGCACCCGCAGCAGAGGCACAAGCACCAACCTCAGACAACTGGATTACAAATTCAGTACCAGAGGCGTACCGTGAGGCAGGTTTCGTAACGAAGTATCAGAGTCAAGATGAGTTTTTTAGTGGCATTGACAATTTGAATAAGATTGCAAGCTCTAAGACTGTACCTGATTTTGAGACAGCTACACCGGAGGTTATGAATAACTTTCGTGATAAGCTTGGTGTACCACATGAGACTTCAGGTTATGACTTTACTCTTCCTGAAGGGTTTGAAAAGAATGAGTCTTTTGATGCATTCACAAATCTTGCTCATAAGAACCATATTTCAAATACAGGTGCTAAAGAGTTCCACGACATGCATATGGCCGGGGTTCAACAAGCTGTAGAGTCTTTTAAGGCTACACAGTCGGCCGAAATTGACACAGCGTTCAGTGAGTTTAAATCAGATCCACGTTTCTCTGAAATTGCAGGTAATGTGAAAAACTTGCTTAATTCAGTTGATCCAACGGGAGATATACTTTCACCTGATGATTTGGCTGAACTTGGTCCAATGGCTCCGAAGGTTGCACGTATTCTTGATAAGATTGTTTCGCTTACAGGCGACCACAGTATGATTAAGGGTAACGATAAGTCATTCCAAGGAGGTGATCGTCTTGAACAGAAACAGAAGGTTTATGACGACCTCAAAGCAAAGCGTATCACAGCAGAAACAGCTAATGCTAGGATTGAACAAATCTCAGCTAATTTTAGCTAAAGTTTAATTAAGGGCTTGCATTTCGGTGTAAGTCCTTCTTATTTATATAAGTGTTACTATCAATAGAAACACGACAGAGGGGACCCGGTAACGGCCCTCAAATAGTTTTACCACACGGCCTCCTTAGGAGATACCCAATAAAATGCTGAACGATTCAGCGAATGTGCATTTTGCACACAATTTTAATTGGGACCCAACAAAGGAGGATTCCCAAAATGTCTAATACACTAAACGTGCATCGCTACATTGATTTTACCGATGCAATCCACATGGAGCTTCAGCAGAAAGATTCAATGCTGCTAAAGCTAGTATCAGAAGTAACAAACAGCGGTAAGATGCAAATGCACGATTTCCTAAGTGAGATCGGTGACTTTGATGAAGTTTCAGGTCGTCACGCTAATACTAAGCTGACTGAGCCAGAACACAAAAGACGTATGATTACTTGTAAGCCACGTGACAAGGCTTTCTTGATTGATGACGAAGACCAAGCACGTCAAGCTCATAACATTGGCTCAAGCTATGTTACAGAGGGTGCTAAGTCGTACAACCGTACAATTGACTCAATTATCTACAATGCGTTTGATACTGTGGCTATGGCCGGTGAAGATGGTACTACTCCTATCGCTCGACCTACTACTAAAGATATCGCTACAGACGGTGCTTATGTTGCAGGTGTTTGGAACAACGCTACCGGTACTGATGTTGGACTTACTATTGACAAGCTTCGCCAAGCTAAACTTGAGCTTGACCTTGCTTATGCATACGATCTTGGTAAGTACTACTTCGTTGCTAACCCTACTCAACTGAATGACCTTCTTGGTACAGTTGAAGTTACAAGCGCAGATTACAACACTGTAAAAGCTCTTGTGAATGGTGAAGTTAATACGTTTATGGGATTCGAGTTCATCCCTTACAACCGTGTTAACCACGTTGGTACTACTTACGACTGCTATGCAATCGTTCAAGGTGCTATGTTCCTTGCCAAGCAAAAAGGTACAGGTGCACTTCGTACTGAGCGTACTGTTCGTGCTGATAAGCGTAATGCTAATCAAATCATGATGAAGTTCGACCAGGGTTCTACTCGCTTCTACGATGAAGGAGTAATTAAGGTTCAATGTACTGGACCATCAGCATAATTTAATAGGCGGTATTAATTTACCGCCACAAAAACAAGGAGAATTATCATGGCTAACGAAGAAATAAAGCAAGGTGTATCACCAGACTACCTACGTGGTTTCGGTGAGCAAGCCAAACGGTTCACTATCGGTTTCGATCTTGATACTGCATTGCTTGCTACACAATGGACACAAGTAATGTCATTTGTTGACAGAGAGGCTATTGCTGAAGCAGTAAGTGGCGCAACTATCGTGAAGGTAACTGCTGCCGGTGTAATTTCAGCTATTTCTAAAGGCGACGACCTTAACGGTTTCGTTATTGGTTATCAGTCTGCTGCAGGTGATGCTATTGGTGCCACTATCTCAGGTAATCTTGAGTACTGGTCACAAACGTAAGAATAAATAATTAAGCCTATTTTGGATTTTGTGCTTGGGTGGGTGCACGATCTAGGATAGGCTTTTTCTTTACAAAGGAGGTTCAATATGGCTAGCAGCAAAACGGCAATAGCAAATCAGGCATTGGCTCTAATCAATGAGCCACCTATACAGACTTTTGAAAACGCTAAGAATAAAGTAGAGCGTAACGTAAAACTATTTTTTGATGAGACATACGAGGAAGTATGCTCAGAATTTACTTGGAACTTTTGTACTACATCGGCACAGCTTGCAGAATCAGAGGGTACGCCAATTGGGTGGTCTAATAGCTTTGTGGTCCCTAATGCGCCTAAGACCTTGAGGGTTGTAAGCATTGAGAATGTGAGTCCTGCTGATCCAGATTGGGAGCGTAGAGGAAACGAGATCTTTATTAACTCAGCATCATGTGCTATTAAATACATCTACAAGGTAAACGATATCAATTTGGTACCGGCTCATGTTGTCAGGTGTATAGCCACATTACTTGCTTCTAAACTAGCAATTCCTATACTTGGTATCGAGGGAGCTAACTGGTCGAGCAATCTTCAAGCTCTTTACTCAAATGAGACAAGACCGAACGCACAAATGCTTGATGCAAATGAAGGTAAAGCACAAACTATTGAAGAATCTTCTATAATGGGTGGCTATTGGATTGACGGTGTGTTTGTTAGTTCAAACGCAAACACAAGTGTTTATATCAATGCACCTGAACAATCAAATCCATCTTGGGGTTAAAATATGTCTTTCACAATTTCATCATTTAATGGCGGTTTATTTTCATCTTACCTTCGTGGTAGGCCCGAACTTGACAAATATCATAACGCTCTACAGGAGATATCAAACTATCACCTTGTACCTTATGGGGCCCTTCAGAACAGGGCGGGTACTTATTATGTGGCAAATGAACCAACTGATGAAATGAGACTTATTACATTTCAGTTTAATATCAGTCAGTCATATGTCCTAATGTTCTTTAACGATAAAATAAAGATTGTTCTTGATGATGAGATTATAGGAAGTGGTGGTATTGAAGGTGGGTTTAGTTCAGGGTTCAGTTCTGGGTTTGCTATTGACCAATCTGAATATTCTGCTCCATCACCTTGGACTAACGAGCAATTATTTGATATTCAATTTGTACAGGTAGCTGATACTATGTGGTTGGTTCATCCTGAAGTACCACCTCAGAAACTTGTTAGGTTCGCTGATGATGATTGGAGTCTTGACCCTATTGATTACAGCCTTGGTCCATTTCTTGAGTACAACGCTACTGCTATAGAATTAAACACAAGTGCTACTACCGGTACGGGAATAACACTTACAGCAAGTGCGGATCTATTTATTGCTGACGATATTGGTAGAACTGTAGAATTAAAACAATTGAGAACTGATACGACTACTACTGCTACTTCTGCAGCATACTCACCTTGGATAAAAGTGAAGGGTAGTTGGGATTTCTCTACAAGAGGTACTTGGACCGGAACAACACAAATATGGAGGCGTGAAGGAAATTCAGGTGATGGAGCAATATTCCGTTCATTCAATGCTTCTGCAGATAATAATTATAATACTGATGGAGAAGAGGAAGACGATAATATTCAAATGAGGGTATTTGGTGTTTCCGGTGTTACTGCAACTCTTACAGTTAGCGATACCTCAGTATACGGTGTAGCTGAAATAACAGCCTTTACGGACGCTCAAAACGTCACTGCTGATATATTGGTTGAGTTAGATAGTACAGAACCTACCTCTAATTGGGCTTTTAACGCATTCTCAGAGGCTTCAGGCTATCCTACGGCTATCGGGCTATGGAATGAACGGATGTGCATAGGGGGAACCCTAGCGCAACCTAACACTGTATTCCTTTCTAAGATTGACCAGTGGGAAAACTACCAAACAACTAATAATGACCTTGATGCTCTATCTTATAAGCTTAATACTTCTGAGTCTATTCAGTGGTTACAAGAGCAAGGTTCACTTGTTATTGGTACTAGTGGTGAGGAGTATAGCCTTGATAAAGCTGAAGCTGATAAACCTTTCGGTGGAAGTAATGTAAAAGCTAAGTCAGAAGGGGCAGAGGGCTCAAGAGGGATGCAAGCTCTAGGTGTTTCTGATATTTTGATATACGTTACCAGGGATGGTAAACGAGTTAAGACAATCGGTTATAACTTCGAGAAAGACAAATTAAAGTCTGATTCTTTGAATGCCCTTGCCGGTACTGAGATTACAGATAGCAGAATACGTCAATTGGTGTATAAGCAGAATCCTTACTCGGAGTTGTACTTTACTTTGAATGATGGCTGCGTTGCTATAATGACATTTGACCAAGATCAAAACATATTTGGTTGGAGTAAGTTTGACACAACAGGATTGTACAAATCTGCTACAGTGGTAAAAGGTGTTGATACTGATATAGTTTACTTTGCAGTTCAAAGGAATATAAATGGAATTGACACTATGCATGTTGAGAAAATGGCAGACCGTGACTTCAAGAGTCAAGATGATTGGTTTTTTGTTGATTCAGGTATAACAACACAATACGAGGGGGCTTAGATGGCTACACCAAATGCACCAACAAATATTGTAGAGGATAATGTAGCAAGAACAATATCTTTTACACTTAATCCTAGCTATACAATTGACCAACATGAATACTCGCTTGATACTGGTTCTGTTTGGATGGATTGCACAAGTTCAACAATAAGTATTCCAAGCGGTACGTTCTACAACCTTGACGATATTCAAATCAGAGTAAAAGCTATAAGCGGAGACACAGCAAGCGCAACTCTAAACAACACATTCCCTTTCTTTCAACCAATAGTAGCAGGAACAAAGCCTGTAGCAGTGTGGGGCTTGCAGGGCCAATCTAATATGGTGGGTGCGTCAAACGGAATTAACAAACCCGAAGGTGTTGGGTATGTTTGGGAGACAGTTTTAAAAACGTGGGCTGATGCAGGTGGCACTATACGCAAATCCCTTGCGGCATCATTCACAAAGCGATATTTTGAAATAACTGGTATCGAGTCAGTCACTATACAAACAGCGGTGTCTGGTTCTGGAATGGTAGGGACTACAAATACGTGGTCAGAAGAGGGCGATTTGCGTTATGCGTCAATAAAGAAATGGGCTGACTGTCTTAATTACCTATACACTAGTGAAGGGTTTAATGTAGTGAGTGTTAACGGCTTAATGTTGCAGGGCGAAGCTGACACTTACGGCAACACATCAACATATAAACAAGAACACATTTCATTAGCGCAATATAATTTTGATGCAGTAGACTCAGCTCAATTATGGACGTTACCAATAGGTTATCTTTATGATGAGGATAGAAAAGAATACTTTGATGATGTACGTGACCTGCACTATGAAGCGTCAGACGAGTCTGACTTAATTTCTATAGGTGCTGATTTTGCGGTAAATTATGGCCCTTGGGAATGGCTTGTTGATAGGAACATTCACAGAAACCAACAGGCATTAGATTTAGACGGCTCAAGGACTGCTGAAATAATCAACGGGATAGCTTATTCTGATGGGCTTGACAATGTTACAACTGAAATAGGGCCGACTGATAATTATAATACTTTCCTGCAATTCGAGATAGATGGTAAGAACTCGGTAATAGATGCTGATTCTTATACTCTTTCGGGTGATGCCACAGTTGAGGATTCTGAATTTTTTACATATGGTCAACAGTTAAGTATTGGCGGAACAGGTGGACTACTAACCATAGATACACCCACTCCTCTTATATACGACAGTTATAGTATTGGTGGATTTCTATATCTACCTGAAAAGTCTCCTAATAACACGCGAAGCATATGGGGGGATTCTAAGGGTTCATGGGGGTTGTATGGACACTCTTTTTCACTTGAAGCATATCCAGTTATTCGCATTAATAGCAAACCTGCTAACTTCACAGGCACATTGACAGATCATCACATAACTGGCAAGCAGGTGCATATCGGGTATTCAGTTACATTTTTAAATAACATCCCAACAGTTGAACTTTACCTTGATGGAGTATCGCAGGGGACTAGAACTTTAGCAAGTGGGGGTTATTCTGATTGGTCACAACCTGCAAATGTAGGCCAATTTTATATAGGAGGAACACCCGAAGCATCCCCTAATAATGTAGTTGACACAGCCTTTAAACTTGATGGGTTCAAGATGGCTAATAGGGTTTGGAGTGCATCAGAGTGGGCTGATTTAGCAGACCAAACAGCCTATGAGAACGCAAACATACCTGTAACGCCAGTAGCACCTACAAATGGAGCTATAACACCAAGTAATAGGGTTTATGGTTTTGATATAAACCCCAATTATACATTAGAGCAACATGAGTTTTCTTTAGATAGCGGTTCTACATTTGATGATTGCTCTGACAATCCATTCTTTTTTGGTTACACTTATATTTATCCAAGTCAATTAGTAGTTAGGGTTAAGCAACGAGGAATTGATTTCGTTGGAGATGAATTGCTAAACACCGATACAATGCAAACAACAACAATTGTAACAGGTCTAGGCTACCTAGAAGGTGAAACCGTAGCGGTTATAGCAGATGGTGGGGTTCATTCACAAAGAGTTGTAGAGGGTGGACAAATCACACTTAACAGGGAATATTCTATTGTGCATGTAGGACTGCCTTATAAGTCGTATGCGTTACCGATGAGTATTGATAGCTCAGATGGTAAGCAGTCAGACCAAGGAACACCAAAGAAGCATAACAGGCTTAAAGTTAAAGTTAGAAATACTGTAGGATTATTTGCAGGTGTAGACTTAGAAAACCTTGATGATTACAGGGTAAATGAGACGAGTTCTGTATTTGGTGAGGCTTTACCAGCATATACAGGCGTTCACGCTATATCAATTGAAGGTAGACACGGAGAGGAGTTCTCAACGTATCTAGCGCAAGAGTTACCACAGGCGCAGGAAATATTGGGCTATGTATCGCCCGTTAGCAAAGGAGTGTAAAAGATGGGTTTGGAAATCGCAGCTGTAGCAGCTTTAGCAGGGGGAGGTCTAAGTATCTTCCAACAACAACAAGAGGCAAGTCAAGAACAGGACTTTCTTAAACAGCAAGAGGGATTAGCAAGGGAGCAGGCTGCTGAAGAGGTAGCCCGTTCTGAGCGTACTGCTGAAGCTGAAGAGATACAGGCTACAGAAACAGCCCGTAGAAGTCGCTTGAGAGATAAAGAGCTACTAGAGCAAGAACGTGCTTTTATGGCTGAGAGTGGTGTTTCTTTAACTCATGGAACCCCTTTAAAGATAGAAGAGGAGAATCAAATTACTTCTGCTCTAAATGCTTCTGATATTTTCAGAGAGGGATTAGCAAGGGGTGCTGAGACACGTTTTGAGGGTAAACAAGCAGAGAGAGCGTTGCTATTTGAAGCAGATCAACATGCATTCCAAAGAAAACTTTCTAAAAGTACAGCTAAAAATAAATTGATTGGTGGTATAGTGAATACCGGGTTTAGTGCGTTCGGAGCGCAGAAAGGCACAACAGGAGGCAAAAAATAATGGCATTAAAAATACCAAGAAGAGTTAATGCACCAACTCAGGCTGCAGGCAGGGCAAAAAGCAGAGGCTTACGAGTCCCTACTTCTACACTTCAGAAACAACGAGAAAATACAAGTTCAGAGTTCGATTTAGCTAAAATGGGTTTAAATATTGGCGTTGCTACTGTTGCCGGTGTTAAGGCAGGTATGTCAGGGCAGACTTCACAAGACTTAGGCTTTCTTGCTTCACAAGGTGTAGATAGCGGTACTGCTGTAGATGCAGGTGGGTTTGATGTCGCTAAGTTTACTGATGAGGCTGTTGCTACACTTGGTGGCGTTAAAGGTCTAATGTCTGGTGATATCTCTAAATTGAATGTTGCAGGTAACATTGTAAATAACTATCAGAGCGGTGTAAATATCGGGAATGCTCACGCCAAGCAACAAGGTGAAGCTTTTATTGTAAATGCTAAAACTGAATCTGATAATAGCTTTGCTAAAGATATGGCTAGTAGAAGCCTTTATTGCCTCGTAGTCCTTTGCTATATCCTCAAGAGGTTTATTCAAAACATTGGATAGGTAAATCTGATTAATCTGCTTTAGAGTCTCTTCACTTGGTCCTTCAGCGTTATTATACTCAAATGCAAATTGGTCCTGCATGTAGCTAGGCAAGTCTTTAACCAGTTTACTAGGGTCAAGGAATAGCTCTGAGATATGATCTAGGTTCTCCATTTTATTCAATGAAGTTTGATATTGTATGCGTTGTTCAGGAGCAAGGTCTTTGTTCTTTAGAGCATATCGAATATCGTTAGCATCCCACTCATAATTCTCATACAAATCGTTGTATTGAGTAACCTCATCAGCAGATAACTCACTTTCAACATTCTTAAATCTATCATATTTCTCAAGTGATCGGTCAACACCTTGGTATATATCAACAGAGTCGTCCTGCACTGGTTGCTGTGCGGGAAGTTCTACAGGTGTCTGATTATCTACAACGTCAACTTGTTGTTCAACTTTAGGTATCTCTGAAGCCTGTAGTGGTTGTTGAGCATCTTGCAATAGTATGTCTGGCATTATATCCCCTTTTTAGAATGAACGTCCTGTAACTGGATTGAAATTAAGTGCTCTTGATCTCAATTCTCTTTTATCTTCTCTCAACTGTTCGGCTCTCTGTTTTCTAAGCTCTGATTCTGTTTTGGCTTTAACACCGCCTTTAAGATCTGCCTTAACACCGGCTAAATCAAGCTGTTTTACCTGACTAGGTGTACCAAAGTCACGTTTAGGTACAGACTTATTAGGAGAGTATATTTGCTCAAACTCACGCTGATACATTGGCATGTTAGCATTTTTAATCAACTCTGAGTAACCTTCCTTGAAATGTTCTTTGGCTTTCACCTTCTCTTGTTGTGAAGCTATTAACTGAGTCTCAGCCTTTAGTTGAGTGACAGATTCATTGAATTTAATCTTCCTTTCAACCACACTTCCTTTGACCGCTTTATCAAACCAAAGAAAACCACCATCCTCTTTCATTACCTTAAAAGCATCATCCTCCATTTCTTCAATTCCTAACTCTTCCCTAAAGTCAGTACTTGTTTCAGCTACAACCTCATCCATCCATTGACCAACTTCTGAGCCAACTTGAGTTTGCTTCAATTCCAACTGAGTTTTAGCATCCTTCATAACATTGCCTATTTGAACCTTATCAAATTCACTGAGCATATGAGTATCTTTATAAACATCAATATCATTAATAATCTTCTCAAAGTCTTTCAAGTCTTTAGCCCCATCAAGTATAGTCCTGAACGAACCAAGAGCATTAGGGTTCATTGGTTTGATAACACCAAATTTCTGATTCTTGATAAAGTCGTTCATTTCTTTAGGACTCTTGAAGTTACCTGCATCCAACTGGAATTGACACATCTCTTCAAAACCTGCATCATCTCTATTCTTAGCCAGGTTCTCCAACGTATCAGCCTTAACCCTTGACTTAGCCCTAGTTGATAGATCTTTAAAGTAAGTCTTCTCTGTGGCCGTAAAGCTATCATCAGCGTTAATACGCTCCATCTCTGCATCAAGGCTATCTCTTGACTTCATGCCGTTTATACGGTTCTTAGAGTTGTTGTAATTAGTTTGCTTCCTGATTGCACTAATCTGCTCAGGTGTTCTAACTAAAGAACCTCTCTGAGCTTGTTCTATTAGAAGAGAATCAACAGTTTCAGTATCACCACCATCAACAGCAATATCCATAACAGCATTAGCATTATCAGCATTACTCTTTGCAATTGCGTTGACCTGCTTTGTAGAGTATTCTTGGTTGAAACTAGCAGCAGCAAGATCATTTTTAAGGTATGCATCAATATTAGCTTTAACTGCCGGGGTTGTATTAGGATCATCCATTGACTTTCTAAGAGCATCAGTATGTGCTTCATGTGCCCTAACAACAGAACCTTCATAATTACCACTAGCCATATCTTTAGCAAAGCTATTATCAGATTCAGTTTTAGCATTTACAATAAAAGCTTCACCTTGTTGCTTGGCGTGAGCATTCCCGATATTTAC
>NIWG01001545.1_pt1 | contig 14693 bp, 11 predicted proteins | sample 1523271 | NCBI WGS metagenome assembly NIWG01 (sample SAMN06894523, study PRJNA379456) | ciliate metagenome | isolation source: three single ciliate cells amplified by MDA sediment | place: USA: Santa Barbara Basin
GGGTATGTTGGTCCCAGTGGAACAGGGAAAAGTTTAGTTGCAAGAGCTACAGCATCGTCTTTGGGTTTGGATATTAATTCTATCAATGGACATAATCTCACTGGTTCTAATTTCTATTCATTTTTCATGAGTGCTAATGAAACTACTTCCTGCCTTCATATTGACGAAGCCCAGGGCATTCCCAAGTCTGTTCAGGAGAGAATTCTAACTATTATTAGTGAAGGATATGTTGAAGTTCCCTCCTCAAAAACTAACAAGATATGTAAGATGACAGTGCCCAAGTGCCCACTGATACTATCTGCTATGACAGAACATTCACTAATACCTGCTTTGAGAAACAGAATCAGAATATATTGCCGTTTTGATTATTATTCCATAGAGGATTTAATCGAAATAACTCGTCAGAGAGCATCTGCATTAAATTGGGAGATAGAGTCTGATATCGTATTAGAATTGATATGTGTCAGAGCCAAGAAAACTCCAAGATTGGCTTTACGGAATTTGCAATTGTGCTGGAACATAACCAGGAGCAGAGATGAAGAGATTATAACTATCGAACATGCTCACAAAGCTTTTGAGTTGGGTGATATTGACAATATGGGATTAGACCATTTGGAGCAATCCTATCTGAAGATATTGTTTGAGGAAAGCCCTTTGGCTTTAAATGTGATAGCATCAAGGTTATCCGGTGGAGGTATTGAAGTTCAAACAATTAAAACTGTCATAGAACCATATTTGATCCAAACGAGATTAATTACCAAGGATGGTTCTTTACGTTTGCTTACAGACAATGGTATTTGTCATTTGGAAAATAGTTAATTTTTAAACACAGGAGTCTTAACGATGCACACTACGAAACAATCCATTTACAGTATTTCTGCAATTTGCCGTTTGCTTAAACTGTCTCGTGGGCAGTTTTATAATCTTCAGAAGAAAGGTATTTTCCCTCCAAGTCTGAAAGATGAAAGGACTGGCAGAAGCTATTTCAATGAAGAATTGAAAAATATCTGTATTGAAATCAAAAAGACAGGAGTGGGATATAATCAACAATATCATTTATTCTATGAGACAAGAAAGAAACCAACTGTGAGAAAGCACAATAATAATATTGAGGATAAGTATTCTGATATTATAGAAATGCTCAAACAGATGGGATTGTCAGGTATTTTTAATGAAGATATTTCTTCTGCTCTTTCTCAAATATATTCTGACAGTAATATTCCAGAAGATGAGGGAATATTGGTCAGTGAATTATTCAAATATTTCAAGAATAATAAATGAATAATCCAAGAATAGAAATCATTAAGATGTCAATAAGTCAGGAATAGCTTCAAATTAATTCAACAACAGAACATAAATGTCACAAAATACAAACATAAATATGACAAAGTGAGTGTCATATTCTTGTCTAAAAAATGCAAGTAAAGAGCCATTTAATTGCATTAGAGGATTTCAATGATGAACAATGAAATAGTTCCTTATGACCAAGAGATTATGTCCATTGATAGAATTAATATCCAAACCCAAAGACGATGCTGTAGCTCTTGCAACTAAACTTTTCCCTGTTCCACTGGGACCAACATACCCAGACAGGATTTCTTCCTGCCATTTTGTCATTAAAATAAGCATCTATTGATGTTCGTAAAACTTCTTTTATTCTCGGGGATATACGTATTTTTGATAAACAAGTAGGTTCACCAAAAGTAATATCTGCTGATATGTTATTATTCTCTGTAGTCAATGTGTTTCTTCCTTTCAAATATTTCCATACTCTACCATTTCATAAATTCATTCGCCTGGAAAAATGATTTTAGTAGTCATTAATAGAATAAATATCATGACAGAAAAGAAAATAATTTCATACTTGCCCCCTCAAATAACTCTAAAACATATCGATACTGTCGATATATCCCTCTCAAATTGGCTCAAATACCAGTAATTATTACCGATTTGTTCTGTCATTTTTATATAGTTTCTATTTATATCCCTGACAATTCTTGAGTAGGAATACAGGAAAGCTCCATATAAGTGCTTTAAATGGGGTTAGGGTGATAGGGACTGATTCTTTCGATGAGCTTTTTTTGAACAGGAGAATTTTAGAGGGAAAACTTATAAAAATAATAATTAAAATATATGAGCATAGAATTTGAATTTAACTCAGTGACTATTCAAGCAGATCAGGTTCAGGAGCAGTTCCCCGGTCTTGTTTCAATGATAAATTCATACCTGCCAAAACAGAAAACTCCAAAAAGAAGAAAACCAAGAAAGAAGAGAAAGACAGCAGGGAATTTGATCGATGAGATTATTGATAGCATCGATTGTGTTGAAGATTAATTTATTTTTAGTCATACCCCACACATACCCCAAAGCTTCAAAGTAAGGTATCCATATTTTACCTAATTCAAATTTCGACTTTATCGACAGGGGCATTTTCTGCTCAAAACTTTTTAGATTTATTATCTATTCGCCTGGAAAGAATATAAATAGGAAAATATTCCAGGCGAATGAATTTATGAAAAAGTATAGTATGAAGGAATTGTCCGTCTTGGTAGTAAAAACACTATACCTTGACATTCTAATAAACTAATGGTAATATTCTCTTATCTGAGAGAAAAAATATGTCGAAATATATCTCAAAAGAAGTATTTTTAAATGCCATGACATGCCCACGATTGGGATGGGTACGTAGGCATCATCCTTTGACAGATACATTGTCATTACACGACCAATTTCTGATCGATGAGGGAGTAGAAATAGGCAGGAGAGCAAGGAAACTCTATCCTGATGGCATATTGGTCAAAGGTAATAATAACACTGCTGTAGAGACCACTGCCAAACTAATAAGAGATAGTAAATGTTCAGTCATATTTGAATCAACTTTTGTGAGTGGTGACTTTATAGCAAGAGCAGACATTCTGCTCAGAAAGAATAATGGGTGGAAAATTATAGAGGTAAAATCTGCTACAAATCTGAACCATGACCTTATAGAAGATATTGCATATACTACCATGGTAGTCAAGAAGGCTGGTCTGAATGTTGTTGATTGCTCTTTGATGCTTGTTACAAAAGATTATATAATAGGGATGAGCAATAAGAAACTATTCAAGACGGTAGATTGTAAGAACGAAGTATTTGAGGTAGTAGGAGAATTTGAAAAGTTGAATAGTGGAGTGCTTTCTTTATTGAAATCAAACAATATGCCTGAGTCAAGTTTTGAATTAGTCTGTAAAGGATGTAGTTTGTTTGAGCAATGCTGGAGAAATATTGCTGATCATATATTTGATCTACCCAGGCTGAGCCATACTAAATTCTGTCAACTCAAAGAAATGGATGTATTTTCAATAGAAGATATTCCAGAAGATTTTAAACTGACAGACAATCAGAAAATAGTCAGAGAAGCAGTTTTGACAGGTCAACCTGTGCTTAACAAGCAGGGGTTAAAACAGACATTAGGTAAATTAGTTTATCCAGCTTATTACTTGGATTTTGAAACAGTTCAAACAGCCATACCTCTTTATGAAAACATTGCTCCTTATACTCAGATTCCTACTCAATACTCAATTCATATTTGTAATGAAGCAGGGAAGGTTATTGACCATAGGGAATTCTTGGCTGATCCAAATAGAGATTGTAGGAGAGAACTTGCTGAGAATCTTATCAAGGATTGTGGTAAGGAAGGATCGATCTTTTCATATAGTCATTTTGAAAAGACAATTATCAATGGATTGATTGAGGCATTTCCTTGTTTTGAAAAAAAGTTGAAGCAGTTGATTGAGAGATTGGTTGATTTGAAGGAGATCATAGCAAGGAATTATTATCACCCTGATTTTCATGGCAGTTATAGCATAAAGAATGTTTTGCCTGTCATGGTTCCTGATATGTTGTCATATGAAAATATGGAAGTTAATAATGGCAGCGATGCCATTGCTGTGTTTGCAAGGATGGCAAGAGGGGAATATAGTGAAGAGGAAATGGGGCAGATAAGAAATTCTTTGCTTGAATATTGTAAGTTGGATACAATGGCTATGGTTAAGTTGCATGAGAGGTTGGTTGATATTGTTGGGTAGGATATTCTTTTCTTTCTCCGGAAAAATGATATACTCAAAGATATTCTTTAAGGCAAAATAGCCTACCCCCTTCTCTCTTCTCTCCAAATTTTAAAGCTCTCAACCATGATTTCTCTTGGCTGATAGATAAATCTTACAGAAGAGTATTTTAGATCATTAAACTCAGAATTACATATTTCAATACTTCCCCACTGCCCTATTGCTTCATCTAAATTGTCAGTGCCTTGACCTAACATAAAACTATTAAAGAAGTTTTTGAAGTGATAATATGAATCTTCTGTAGGATGTAATATGGCATGAAATATGTTATTACAATCCAACCCATATCTTTCATGTAGTTGGAGTTTTGCCAATATCTTTGGATAGATGTATGAAGATGGTTCTGATTCGATAGTTTTTATTTTGGCAAAATAATATCCGGGTTTGATGATTGGATTATTGAATAGGATGTTATTGTCGATCATTTGAATTCTCCTTTGCTTGCTAATAATTATATATTAGGAATTGAGGGGGGAGAATCCTTTGTTGGATTTGGGGGGATGTGGAAGGATTATACACCCATCAATTGGGTTGTCATTATTAATCAATTCCTAAAAAATCTTTAAATCCATCCCAGCCTTTATCTTTATACATAGTATTAGGATTAGATGGTATATTACATGGTCTTTGACCTGATTTACAGTATTCTTTCCATTCTAAATGTTTTTTCATTTTTAATTTTCTTACAAATATTCTTGCTTCTTTAAATGGCAGAAATTCAATTGTTATCCTTGTTCCTGTCCCTAAAAAGTATCTCATTCCTTCCCATCCTTTATTTCTATAAGTAATATGTGGAGCAAAAGGAATATTATCAGGTTTTTCACCTGATGTACGATATTGGTACCAGTCATTTATATTTTTAAGATTTAAACTTCTTATAAATTCTCTTGCCTCTTCAAATGGTATAAACTCTTTACGATTAACATTCCCTGTTCCTAAAAAGTCTCCCAAATTTACCCATCCTTTATCTTTATAGATATCAGATGGAGTAGAAGGAATATTTATAGGTTTTTTACCTGACGTACAATATTTATTCCATTCTAACTGATTTTTCTTTTTTAATTTCCTTACAAATATTCTTGCTTCTTCAAATGGTAGAAAAGCATATCCTAAAAAGTCTTTATATCCATTCCACCCTTTATCTTTATAAGTAAGATTAGGATTAGATGGTATATTACTAGGTCTTTTATCCGATTTACAATATTCTACCCATTCTTCTTGACTTGTTATTTTTAATTTCCTTGCAATTATTCTTGCTTCTTCAAATGGTAATAAAGTATTTCCTAAATAATCTCTCATTCCATTCCACCCTTTATCTTTATAGATATTACCAGGATTAGATGGTATATTATTAGGTCTTTTTCCTGATTTACAATATTTTATCCATTCACTGTGACTTTTCATCTTTAATCTTCTTACGAAAATTCTTGCTTCTTCAAATGGTAGGAAATCTTTTTTTACCATAGGTAAATATCCTTTTTCTATGATTTTTGAGGGAGTTGCAAACATAGGCTAATCAAACATTGGTTGCAGTTGAGTTCTCATTATCATGAGAGCCTCTGCTAGTTTTTCATAGTTTGCGGGTACGTAATGCTTCCCTATCATATCATCAGCGGTTTGTGCCAAATATACTTTTCCAATTTCTTTGCCTGCAATATCTGAAATCATTTTTGCCCCTGTTTTTCTTAAGTATTTAAAAGACAATGGGCGAACCTTTTTTTTACTTTTTTCTAATACTCTGAACCAAGCACATCTAACATGATCAATCCTGACGTTTTCCGGATTTAGATATACAATTGTGCCGAACACGGAATCGGTATCGAATATGGGACGATCCTTGAATGCTTGCATCTCTCGTAGATTTATCTGGAAAACATCTTCGTCCTGAGCGTCATATACTTCCCACTCATCCCATTGCTTATTTTTGTAATAATAAACACCTTTTACTTTTTTGTATTCCCATTCAGGGTCAGTGGACATCTTTTTCTTTAATATCTCATACGTCTCTTTCCATAAGACCCATTTGCCTATTACTTCTTGCCCTCTTGCAGTTTTTGGTCTTATTTTTTCTATATGAGGTGGATCTAAATTCAAAGAGCATTCCCCTATCATTAGATCAGATAACTCTTTTTGCGTAGCCCCAATATTTAAGGATGTTATCATCCACTCTTTTAATTGGTAGCTTGCGTTTTTATACAATATGGCAAGTTCATCAATATTAAATGTCTCAATACCTTTTCTAGCCTTTAACCGTTCTGCTCGCGTTGGCGTAAAGTCGGTTTTTCTGACTGCAAATATGTCATTAAATCTTTTGGGCATTACCCACATTTCAATCGTATCCAGATAATCAAATAACCGTTTTGCTGTTCGGATAAAATGGCAGGCAGTATCAGGAGAAATTATTTTTCCTGTCAGTTTGTTCTTTGGACGGTTTTTGTAATAATTTACAATGTTTAATAAATGTTCAGATGTAATGGAGTTTAGGGGGAAATCGTCCAGGCAATCTTTTATAGAAATCATTCTGTATGACAAGTTGGCTTTCCATTGATCTGATATATTAAGGGTCGGAATAACCTGTTGGCAATAATAGTCGATTGACTGATGATAAGTAAGTGGCTTACTTATTTTATGAGGTTCATATTTAGGCTTAGGTTTTTCAGGTGTCTCGCGTGGCTGGGTTGCTTCATTATTTTTGTACAATGAGTTTTTTAACTGATCAACCACTTCCAAAGCATCAGATGTCCAGGTGTTGGAGCCTGCTACTTTCAGCCGTGCCCACTCCTCCATAGCCCGTAACATGATGATTTCGGCTTTTTGTTTGTCCGGCCCTAATGCCCAAAACTTCTGGACCCTCTTACCTTTTTTCAGGACAAAACCAACAGATTTCCGAAATACCTGTTTTCGCTTGTCATATCCTATCTTTATCATTGTCAAATCCTTACATATGAGACTTCCTCGTAAAATATGAGACCGACCTCATAAAATATGAGACTTCAGAGCTCAATATAGCAAAAAATATGAGACTGGCAAGAGGAAAAATGACAAAAATATATGAGACTCAAGAATAACTAAGATATAACCCCTTATTTAGCAGATATTTAAAAAAGTGAAAACCTATTGCTCGACATGCAGGAGGTCACAGGTTCAAGTCCCGTATCGCCCACGTAATAAACCCTTGTAAAGCAATGCTTTATGAGGGTTTTTTATTATATCTGCATTTCAAGCAAACTACGAAACTTGATACCAAAAACGCTAAAACTTGATACGATTACAAGGCCCAGTGCTGAACCAGTGCTGGGCTTTCGGGAACACAAACAACTTATCCTGTTCTCCTTGGGCTCGGTTCACGTTCCCTCCATATTCTTTTAAGCTGTTCTATTATCGAGTATAATCGGTGGCGGATGTGTCGTTAAAGGTGGTTCTCGGAATGATCAATAATGATGTTTTTTTTGCGATTAATCAGGGACTGAAACTATTCAACCATTCGTTCACCAGTTGTGCAAAATCCTGCAGGTTCACTATCCCGTCTCCCCACGTCCCTGCGATATCCGCAGACGGTTCCTCTGGTGTCCCCAGCCATTGAGAATACAAATGACGTAAATCGAGGGTGTTTACTGCTCCGTCATTGTTGATGTCCGATTTCAAAGAGAACTTGCACGAAAAGACAAAAGGAAACAATTCTTCCCAACTTCCGCTGGCCCTCTTTTGCACGTACTTCGCCCCGGATTCGGAAACGCACCACAGATCACTCCCGATCATCCCCAAATCTTCCAGGCCCGCCGGCCCGGTAAAAGCTACGTCCACCGCGGTATTGCTGCCGGCACAATATCTGACATCGAATATGTAGCTGGGGGTGTCACCGTAACTTTGCGCCAGGTAGAACTTATGGCAAGTGGGACTTGATTCATAGCAATACGCTCCCTGGATTTTGTTCCTGGGCAGACTGTAAACGTATCGCGGTGCAGAGGGAACAATATCCCCGTTGTCGTCAATGGCGAAACCGACAAGATTTAGCTGCTCGTTTTCCTTATCAGTATACTGCCCCGTCCACAGGATTGGTGTGCCGTCGTAATCCGTAGAAACCGACATATAGGAGCTTCTGCTGTTGTTATAAAGATTGCAATTCTGGTACACTTCGTCGGGAAACAGAGGGCATTGGTCTCCTCGGGGATTGGCAAACGTTTCCGGATTAAAATAATACGGCGACGCCTCGGCGAGATCATAACGCATCACATCGCGGGAGCCGTCACGCGGAATATAAATTTTCCCCTGCCAGTAAGCGACCCCGCCGACATGACCACTGTAAGGCGAAGAATTCGGCAGCATTAGTTGCATCACCCGCTGGAGCCTGCCATCAGTAGTCATTTCCACCAGAATCGAAGGATAGCTGCCGATGGTGCCATCAGTCTCCTTATGATACATTGTTAAATAGATCCGGTCCCTGCCGTCAGTCGCTAAACCCTGCGGCACATATTTATCATTCATATACGGGCAGTAATATCGTTGCTGGATATAATCGGCCACATCTGGATAATTGTTGATAGTCGAACTGATCCGGTAGTCCGGCCCTTCGGTCGTATCAAGATAATCGTGGTACGAAACCATACCAAAATAGCGTGAACCATCCCGGGTTGTCTGACTGGTCAAAAAGTTTTCCACGTCTACCGCGTAATTGGTAATAGATACCGCATAAATATACCCCTCAAAAAAGCCGCCCGAGGGCGTTCCGGAACTCGGCTCCGCAGCCACCATGGGTTTTTCTGTACACTGACGAATACCATCGAAACCAGGCACGCCCGACCGCTCCTGCACCTGCACCCCGTTGATAAACAGACGCATATCATACTGGTCATTATCCTCTTTTACACGAAAGGCGGCATAATACCACTTACCAGGGGAGATCGTCCCCCCGATGATTTCTTCGTTGATATAACTGCCGTTGTTCTCCAAACGCATCAAACCACGCAACTGCCCGTCTTTAATTTTCAGGGAAAATCCCCGATAACTCTGGGTGTTGGAAACCAGACATCGATACCCCTGAACATTGGAGGCCATAAACCACGCCTGAATCGTGAAAGAATCATGATTAGCACTGTCCAAAGTACTGATCGAACTGCTGGAGCGTATGTACTCGTCCACCCCGTTGAAATCCGTGTAGTAAAAAGGCTCGAAGCCATTACCTCTGTCGATGGCTCTAATGTCATCCGAGGTGGAATGGCTGATCCCCCCAACGCTGTCAATCGGTGAAACCCAGTGTGGATGGCTCCCTGCATAAGAACGATAACGAAATACCGTTTTATGCCCGTATGGTGCCACGCCAAGTACCCAACTGGGAAAGAACAAAAGAACAGCACCAAACCCGCAGTAAATGAGCAAATGCCGCATCGAAAAGCTATTTCCACTGTTCTCATGTAGAATCATGTCTAGGTCCAAGAAAAACGTCAACCAGGGGTTGGATCAAATGTCCCCGGCCTTCGCCGAGGTGACGAATGGGAGCATATTGTTCTTGGCTATTTACACAGTTAAATGAACATATGCCGTCGCTTGCGATCTGGGTTTATTCGCCAAGCGAAAAGGCGGCGTTGCTTGCTTCGGTTTTAAAGAAACTGCTGCGCTTGCCGGGAACCGGGAATTTTGCGATGTAGTTCTGACGCCAGCGTTTCAAAAAATTGTTCGCATCATCCCGCCGGACCAGCGACCAGACACTGCCGCCAAAACCTGCACCAAAAGACGATGCTCCGCCCGCTCCGAGTTCGCGAGCGTTACGAGCCAAGAAAATTGTCTCGGGGACCTGGTTCCCCAAAAGCGACTCGGCGAGGGCCTGCGATAAATCAACCATTCGTCCGAAATTCTTCAGGTCGCCATGAATGAGAGCGTCGCCGGCTTCGGGAATAATCTCCTCGCTTTCGGTGACGAAATGTTCGAAACGCTGTACCAATTCTCTCGAATGAAAATCGTCATTGGCAGTATCAGACAAAACCTGCCGAACTTCATCCGTGCGAACTTCATCGTCGCGAATTATCGAGGCCAAATGGGCGTCGTTGCGCCCGGTTTTGCGTCGCCAGGCCTGACACGTTGCCCGCGATAGCAAGGATGCGCGATTGTACTTTCCTAACGCAGCCCCGGTTTTTTTGGCGTCGACGCCGCTACTGGCAATGAGAAAAATATAATCCGAAGGGATTTCGATTCGTCGTTCAAAAACTACCGGACAATAACTGTATTGACTCAGTTGGCCCGGCTGACAGCACATGATTGCAGTGTGGTCCTCGCTGCCGCCAAAAGTACCGACCCCTTTGTCGCCAATAAGTTCGCCAAAACTTTGGCCGTTCTCGATTGTGCCCAGATAACCTGCCAGGGTTTCGGCGGAGTAAATATGCTTCTGATATTCCGCGAGCGAAGCGATGTCATTGACCCCGGCAATCGCATGATACATTGCGACGATCAACGCACTGGAACTGCTAATGCCCGAAGCGGCCGGCAGGTCGCTGGAAAAGTAAATATCCATGCCCCGCCAGTTAATATCAAAATTGCATGCTAATCGATGAGCAGTCGTCATGGGATAGTTCGACCAATGGCCCAACGTAGGCTCTAAATCTGCGGAAATCTCGAACTCGACGCTTTCGTCCATCTCGGCGGCAAAGATGTTCATCTTCGCATCGGCACGGTCCGCGACGATCAGACAAAACCCGCGATCAACTGCCGTGACCATCGTTCGGCCGCCGCAATAGTCGGTATGTTTGCCGAGCACTTCGATTCGGCCGGGCACGAAATAGGCATTGGCCAGCGTATCCAAAGTTCTGCCAGAGCTCACCATATTGCTGGCCAGCCGTATAAATATCTCGGCCTTGTCGCCGGCAGCGTCCGGACTCATTTTGTGAGCAGTCAGAAGATTTAGTAAATAGTCTTTATCTTGGAATTGTTTTAGCGTTAGTTTGTTTGTCATATTTTTGTAAACTCGACAGTCATAAGTTCCTGGATAACTAGATGGTAGTACTTTTGGGCTTATGACTGGAATTGGAATAAAAAGGTTTTTCCAGATGCTACCGAAAACGCATTAAATTAATAAAAGAGCAGCCCGTAGGCCGGGTTTTACCCGGCTTCTTTGAGCTGCTTAACAAGATAACGAACAAAGCCGGGTAAAACCCGGCCTACGAGACTAATAACGACATCCCGTCGTTTGCGCTCTGGGCTACTGTTTTTAGCAACGGAACACCCCTAAACGAACAGAAGTTTAGGGGTGGCACCCGCCATTTTTCTTATTCGGGGAATTGCGGCTGACTCTTTAGAGGTGGACGGGTTTGCCGGCTAGTTTTGCTGCTACGGCCGGGATGTCGCTACGGCAGGACATGTCCAGAACCGGTGCCTTGACGGTTACCGCCTGATACTTCTCGCCCATTTTCTCGATGGTGTACATAACCGCGTCTGGCAGCTCCAGTTCGCCGCGGGCCGAGGGGCTGATCTTGCGGCAACCTTCAAAAATGGCTGGGCGGAACATCCAGCAGTTCATACTCAAGCCAATCGGTTCGGGCAGTTCGGCAACCTGCTCAGCGGAAGGTTTCTCCAGAATCCGCGTCATAAAACCTTCGGCGTCCCGCTCGACCACTGCAAAAGAAGTGACTCGCTCGGCGGGAATATTACTGCCGTCCAACATCGCGATACGATCAAACGCGGCCAGGCCACTGCCGGAAATTTCACGCAGAGCCTTGAGCGACTCGGGCGGATAATAGTTATCGGAATTTATCACGAGAACCGAATCGTCGCCGGCAAACTTCTCGGCGGCAGCGACGGCATCAGCGGTTCCGAGCGGTTTTTCCTGAATAGCAAACTCGATCTGGAGTCGTTCGGTCTTGATGGTCTCATGATAATAGGTACGAACCGCGTCGTGTTCGGGACCGATCACCAGGCAAACTTTATCGTAACCTACTTCTGCCAAGTCATTTAGGACATAATCCAGAAACGGACGGTCAATAGGAATCATCGCCTTGACCCCGGTATCGGCCATGGCCGCCTGTTCGGCAGTCATCTCGGCGGAATCGTCGCCCTTACGCATGCGAGTACCCAGCCCCCGAGCCAAAATCACAGCTTTCTTAGTTTCTGACATCTTATAGCTCCTGTATGGTTATCATTATTATGGTTAGCAAAACAAGTAGTTTAGCTGATTTGTTGGTGAATTTCAAGCAAAAACAGGTTGATGAGTCTTGAAGATTGTTTTATGTGCCACGGGAAAAAGAAAAAAAAGTTGCTATTATTCGCGGTCTATATTAAAGTGCCACAACTGTGACGTTTATAACAATGCAAACTGACAGGCCGCAGAGATTATATGGCAATATCCGAATCGAATAAAGTAATTGGGAAGTGCAGCTTTTCCGGCGGGGTTCATCCTCCAGACCGCAAAAAGTGCACCAGGCGAATAGCATGCAAGCGAATCACTTTGCCGGCAGGCAGCATGGTGGTAGTACCAATGTCTCAGCACATCGGTGCGCCCTGCCAGCCAACGGTGGAGAAAAAGCAGGAAATTACTGCCGGAGAAGTCATTGGCAGTGCCGATGCTTTTGTCTCGGCTCCGGTCCATAGCCCGGTCAACGGCGTGGTGAAGGATGTTTCCCTGCAACCGCATCCCAGCGGCCGGAAGGTGCAGAGCGTTGTGATCACCGTTGGTGAAGAACAGCCCGCCCCGGCGGACTGGACCGAATGTCCCGCGGACTTCGATCCCAATCAGTACGAACCGTCGGCGATCTGCCAGATGGTCCGCGATGCCGGTGTGGTCGGAATGGGCGGGGCAGCGTTTCCGACAGCTGTCAAGCTGACCGCTAACCCGCAGAAGCCGGTCGAAACTCTGGTTGTAAATGGTTGTGAATGCGAGCCTTATCTCACTAGCGACAATCGCGTGATGATCGAAGCACCTGACACGGTCGTTGCCGGGGTGCGTTTGGCGATGCGAGCGGTCGGAGCCAAAAATGCTTTCATCGGCATCGAAGATAATAAGCCGGATTGTATAGATAGTATGCTCAACGCTGTTCGGGACGTCCCGGATATCCAGCTGGCAATCTGCGAAACGCGTTACCCCCAGGGCGGCGAAAAACAGTTGATCAAAGCGATTTTGAATCGTGAAGTCCCGACCGGCGGATTGCCCAGCGACGTGAAAGTCGGCGTCGTTAATGTCGGCACGGCCGCAGCGATGTTGTGGGCCTGTTACGAAAAACGCCCGCTAATCGAACGAATTGTGACGGTCACCGGTGCAGGTATTAAGGAACCGGGCAACTTTCGCGTGCCGGTTGGTATGCTGCTGGGCGATTTGCTCGAACAGTGCGGCGGCCTGACGGACGATGCCGAAAAAGTCCTGCTTGGCGGCCCGATGATGGGCCCGACCGCCGCCCGACTGGATGTGCCGATTCTCAAGGGGACCAGCGGCATAACGGTTATGACCAAAGCCGACGTGCGGAAGATCGAAGCGACCGCCTGCATTCGGTGCAGTCGTTGCGTCGATGTCTGCCCGCTAAAACTGGTGCCGACCCGAATCGCGCATGCTGTCAAAGCCCGCGATATCGAGATGGCCAAGGAATATGACCTTGCCGCCTGTTGCGAATGCGGCTGCTGCACTTACGTTTGCCCGGCTCAGATTCCGCTCCTGCAATACCTCCGCAGCGGCAAAGTTTTGGCACGAAAATAAACAAAACAAATATTACCAAGCGTGACCCCTAAATAACAGTAGCCCTGAGCGCAAGCGACGGGATGCCGTTAATAACAGAGCCCGAAGCGAAAGCGACGGGATGCCCCTCGACCAAATAATTGTATATAAAAGAAAGATTCAATGGCAGAAGAAACTAAAAAAAATAAAAAGAAACCTCTAACATTGACCGTCGCAACGTCGCCGCATCTGGTGGATGCCGGGACGAGTCGGCGAGTGATGTACGAAGTGGCGGCCGGGACTTTGCCGGCAGCGGCGATGTCGATATATCTGTTTCGCGGGACGGCTGCGGCATTGCTAATTGCCTGCGTCGTTTGCTGCGTTGCGACCGAATGGATTTTCAACCGGGCTCGCGGAAAAGTCGAAACATGTTTCGATGGCAGTGCCATTGTTACCGGGCTGATCCTGGGTTTGTCGCTTCCGGCAAGTTTGCCGATCTGGGCGGCGGCCGTAGGTTCGGTCGTAGCAATCGCGGTTTCGAAAATGCTCTTTGGCGGATTAGGAGCGAACATCTTCAATCCAGCCATGGTCGGCCGAGCCTTTCTAATGGCATCCTTCGGCATGATGATGACCAACTGGGTCGCACCGGCAACCGAGCCGATAGTAGAAGGTGCAGAAGTTGTCGCGGTTTCTCAGGCCACGCCCCTGGCACTGGCCAAGCAAGCTATTAAGGATGCGACGAACGACGAAAAACCCGTCGAAGAAAAAGCAACCGCCCAAACAGTAAACGCTCAGTTGAAAAAACTGTGATTTTGGCTCGGGGGCTGGGTACTCGCATGCGTAAGGGCGACGATTCCGCCGAGATGACTGCCGAACAGGCGGCCATGGCCGAGACCGGGGGCAAGGCGATGATTCCTATTGACCGTCCGTTTCTGGATTATGTCCTAAATGACTTGGCA
>NIWG01000747.1_pt1 | contig 14336 bp, 10 predicted proteins | sample 1523271 | NCBI WGS metagenome assembly NIWG01 (sample SAMN06894523, study PRJNA379456) | ciliate metagenome | isolation source: three single ciliate cells amplified by MDA sediment | place: USA: Santa Barbara Basin
GCATACCCACCATTTGCATTGACGGGACAATAGCCTTTGTTTCCCGACTACCGCCTCAAGAAGAGCTTATCGCCGCTATTCAAAAAAGGATATTTCAGAAATTGAGTTATAAAATCAAACTTAAGAAAGGTACCATGCTGATATTTGGTAAAGACACTGACGAATGCGCTAAATTCAAACCTAAAGTCGAGCAAGCCATCAACGAATTAGGCGCTGAGGTTTCCATTAAATACATAACGGATGAAAAACAGATTTTGTCGTATGGGATTACAGCCACCCCAGCTGTAATGATAGCCAAATATAAAGTAAAATCCGAAGTGATCGATCCTTCCATAACAGTTATTAAAGAATGGATCAAAGAAATTCTGTGAATACCGTTCCATTTATCTTAGTCACCGAATTTTTGGGGAGCGGGAAAACAACGCTGCTCAAGCGTTTTTTTAAAATATTACGCGGATGAGCGAAAAATAGCCGTTATCCAAAACGAATTCGCCAACGCCAATGTCGATGGCCAGGAACTGAAGAAGACCGGAAAAAGATTTGAGATTTTAGAAATCAACAAAGGTTCCGTGTTTTGCGTTTGCCTGCTTTCCGGTTTTATTCAATCCCTGAGCGATTTGGTGAAGTCATGCCAACCTGAGATAGTAATTTTAGAGGCCACCGGTTTGGCCGCTCCTATCGCGATTGGTCAGCTACTCAACGCCAAAGTTCTTAATCAAAAACTTCATCTGGCTCACGTCTGGTGCGTGATTGATTTAACCTCCTTTCTGGAAATGGAACCTCAGGTTCAACGCATGGCTCAACAGGTACGAATTGCCGACACTATCATTCTTAACTAATCAGACGAGGTGTCTCAAGAACGCCACGCCAGAGTGGAGGCACGAGTTATTGGGCTGCACCCCTACGCTAATAGAGTTCGGGCTAGCTTTTGCGACCTGCCTTATAACGACTTGAGTAAAGCCTTTTCGCGAGAGCTAAACAGCTATAAGAAACGACAGAGTAAGGCTATTTTTGAATCCTGTGGCCCCCCCCCAAATTTCTTCCGCCGGACTGCGTACAACGATTCCTATTTCCAGGAAGAGTTTGGAGCGCTTTTTAAGAAATTTTGAAAAGGGAACCTACCGCGTCAAGGGTTACGTCAATCTGATCGATAAAACAGTAGTCTCTGTGCAGTCCTGCTTCGGCCAAACGCGGTTTCAAACTATCGAGAAGGAACCCGGACCCACCGAGTTGATCGCCCTCGGTCCCCAAGTCGACAATCAGGAATTCAAAAGCTAGTTTAATGAAATGGCTGGAGTAAAGTATTAAATCAAGGTAACTATTCAGTGTCCCAGCGTAATAAATCTGGGGACACGTAATGAGTACATGTCCCCAGATTTATTAAACGTCTTTCCCGCTGACAGGAGTATTTTTTACGCGACGCCTGACTATATAAATATTGAAAGAGATCCGTTTCAAATCAGACAGGTATAATCTACTGGAAATATTAAGAATATCGGACAGAAAAGAGATTGCCAAAAAGCTGGCCAGTCTGATGGAAGGTGCTGGAAACACGTGATTTTTATGATTCGCTCTTGTTTTACCAAGGGTCACTCGAATTAAATATGGCGCGATAGGAGGTTTTTATGATCAAAACAATGACAGATCGTGAACGATTTTTGGCTACTTTACGGTTGGAAGAAGTCGACAGACCCATTCGTAATGAAACGATTGGCGTTGATAATGATACTTATATTCGTTGGAAAGAAGAGGGGTGGGAAGCGCCGGAAGGGGCAACCGACCATATGATTCAGTTTGATATGGATAAAGTCGCTCCCGCTTTTTTTTGGTTCCCACCTTTACCCTGGATTTTATCCAACCTTCAGTGAGAAAGTTCTTGAGGATGATGGTCGTCGTCAATTAGTTCAGACCCAAGCGGGTGGTACTATGGAGCGATTATCCGACGGCGGCATGTCCGTACCTCACTTTGTGTCATTCGCGGTAAATACGATGGTTGACTTAAATAAGTTAAGGCCCCGCCTTGATCCCAATAACCATGCCAGGGTAGATGAATGGGCCTGGGCCTTTGATCATTCCAGGGTAAATAAGGTCCCGCTAATTGTATATGTATCTGGCTGTTTTGGTTTTCATCGTCACCTAATGGGTTTCGAAAACCTTATGACCACGTATGTATTAGATCCTGTCCTGATCCACGCCATGAGTAGAGCCTGGGAAGCCTTGATGATTGGGATTATCGATCGCTGTCGCGCTCATGGCGAAATAGACATGATACACTTCTGGGAGGATATGTGCTATAAAAACGGGCCCATGATCCCCCCAAAAATGTTTAAAGAATTTATTCAACCCTATTATAAACGTGTGCGCGATCGCGCGCTTGAACAAAAAGTTACGGGTCTGGCGGTAGATACTGACGGGGATTGCGGCCTCCTTATCCCTCTTTTTACGGAAGCCGGTATTAACTATTTGGAACCATTTGAGGTCCAGGCCGGGATGGACATTCGGGAAGTCAGGAAAGCCCACCCAAACCTGGTAATTCACGGTGGGCTGGATAAAAGAGCGCTTGCTGGAGAAAAGGCTGATATCGACGCGGAACTTGAAGCAAAACTCCCTTTTATGCTTGAGCAAAGTGGTTACATCCCCGCCATTGACCACGTGGTTCCGCCTGACGTGCCAATTAAAAACTGGTTTTACTTTTTGGAAAGAGTAAGAAATTGGTAATTTATTTTAGTACTACCACGTTAAGTAAAACCGACAATACTCCCGTCATTCCCGCGGAGGCGGGAATTGCGGGAACAAAAGCAGAACACAATAAGATTCCTGCCTTCACGGGAATGACGAGAAGGATAAACGCGGGAATGACGTGGTCAGCGGGAAAGACGTTTAAAGCGACGTTCCCGCGAACGGCGCGCATGGGCTCGCCCGTTGGGACGCTGAATAGTTACATACAAATTTCAAAAAGGGTTAGTTGAAAAATCGGATTGTTTTATTGAGTCGCGCGATTTTACAGACCGCTTTAATACGCTATGAATTGTCGTGAAACATAATGTTTTACAAAATTACCAACTGTCTTAATCCTGGAGTAATTAACCATGAACAACTTAATAGATGAAATTGTCAAAGAGTATCTTCAACCAACGCCGACTCCCCAGGGGCTTACTAGTCGGGAACTGGTAAGAAAAGCAATCGAATTTGATTGCCCACCTCGAATTCCATATAGTTTTTATATTCCTTTTAAGAGCGACTTTTTTGAGAGTGTGGTTGTTAGTTCATTGATAAAAAGCGCGCAAACAGATCAAAATTTAAAATTGGGGGATAAATATTATGATGAATGGGGTGTCGGTCAACAAGTTACAGAAAAAGATTGGGATCATGCCTTTGATCACCCCTTAAAAGACCTGTCAAAACTTGACAGTTATAAGTTTCCTAATCTGTCAGCCGAAGAACGCTTCCTCCCTCATAAACCTTACCTACAACAAGCAAAAGTCGCCGGAAAATATATCGTCGCTCCGGATACAGTAGAGTTATTCGAGCGTATGCGATCATTGATGGGTTTTGAAGAGTTGATGATCGCTCCCTACACTCAACCGGAAGGGCTGGAAGCTTTATTGAATAGGCTAACAGATATGACGATCGCTGTTATCAGGCAATGGGCCAGGATGGGGGATATAGACGGTTTTATGATATGGCAGGATTGGGGTTTGCAGACAGCGCTTCAAATGAACGTGAAAACATTTCGCCAATTTTACAAATCCCGGTATCAAAGAATTGTACAGGAAGCGCATGATAACGGAATGAGCTTTATCTGGCATAATTGCGGGCAGATTCTGGATATGATTCCCGACATGATTGATATCGGAGTTGATGTAATCCAACTGGATCAGCCACGTTTAATGGGATACCGGGAATTGGTTGATCGATTTGGTGGTCAAATCTGTTTTTGGAACACAGTAGATATTCAATGGTCCGTTCAAGATCAATTAAGCGCGAAAGAACTTCAGAAAGAAGTCTCGGAAATGACTGGGATATTTAATAGAACCGACGGTGGATTCATTGCCAGGCATTATCCTCAGGGAAATGATATTGGCCTCTCAGCGGAACGACATCATATTATCTACCAGGCTTTTCTTGAGAATGGGTGTAAATGAGGGGTTATTGGCGAAGTTTAGTCTCAAGTTTGAAGCCCGATAAAATTTAGGTGTCATTGAGGGAGCGATTACCGCTTGACTGAGCTTTTGTTCCCTCAAGTAGCGATAAATCTCATACCCACAGGGGCCGGCCTCATACACAAATTCCAACTGACAATCAGACGATTTTAATTTCCTGACCAATGTTCCAAAGGATGTCATGTCGCTGGAAATGGTTCAATAACGACGAATTTCGACATCTCCACCTTAATCCGCGATTACCACCGCGATAGTTTTCTTATGGACATCAAGTCCGATATATTGTATTTTCTTTTTCATGTCCCGCTCCGTTAAACTGGTTATAATAATCGAAAGCTAATCTAAACCAAATAATCATTTTACAGAGCGGGGCTCCGATTTACAAGGTGACAACCATATTGTCTATATGTTTCAAAATTCAAATAAGGAAAGTACATAAATGAATCATAGCGCACACAATCAGATAGTCAGTTTTATCTGGGGGATAGCGGATGATGTCCTTCGGGATATTTTTGTAAGAGGAAAATACAGGGATATCATTCTTCCCTTTACGGTTTTACGCAGAATAGATGTTTTACTGGAACCAAGCAAAGAAAAGGCGCTTGAGGCCAATCAGTTCATGAATGAAAACAAGATTGATGACAAAACAGGTCTTACAAAAATATCCGGTTATCCATTTTATAATACTTCGCCTTTTACGATGGGTTTAAACGGTCCAAATGATTCAAACCATCCTTTTGTTTCTCTTTTATCAGACCCTGATAAAATTGACAGTAATTTGGGGACATATCTTGACGAATACAGCCCTAATATTCAGGAAATCATCAGCAAGTTCAAAATCAGAAACCAGTTGGAAACAATGCGGGACGCAGGCATAACTTACGGTCTCATTGAAAAATTGACATCAAACAGCATCAACCTGAGTCCCTCTGAAGTCATCAATGCCAAAGGTGAAAAACTTCCGGGTTTAACGAATTTGGGCATGGGATATATATTTGAGGAATTGATCCGAAAATTCAATGAAGAGAATAACGAAGAAGCAGGAGAGCATTTTACCCCCAGAGAAATCATTCGTTTAATGACCCAAATTCTTTTTGAACCTGTAAAACAAAAATTACGCCAAAAAAAACACGCCCGTTTCACCATTTATGATCCTGCCTGCGGTTCCGGTGGAATGTTGACCGAGGCGGAAAAATATTCAAAAAAAATAACTGAAAACAAATGCGATTTTTCTTTATTCGGCCAAGAGGTTAATCCTGAGACATGGGCTATCTGCACCGGCGACATGTTGATAAAAGCCGGACCAAATGAAAATCCATCTGAAAATATTGTTTATGGATCAACCCTGTCCAATGATGGTTTTTTGGGAAAAGAGTTTGATTTTATGCTCTCTAATCCACCTTATGGCAAAACGTGGAAGATTGATGAGGATGCCATTGTCAGTGACAGAGGCAAAAAAAACAGGGAAATCATTAAAGACCCGCGTTTTCAGGACGGGTTGCCGGCAATAGATGACGGGCAGTTATTGTTTCTGGTTAATATGATTTCAAAAATGAAGAAAAAGTCAGATCTGGGTAGCCGCATTGCCACTGTTCATAACGGATCAGCTCTTTTTACCGGCGATGCCGGCCAGGGCGCGAGCAATATCCGTAAAATGATTATTGAACGAGATTTGCTGGAAAGCATTATCGCTTTGCCGAAAAACATTTTTTACAACACCGGCATCCCCACTTATGTATGGATACTTTCAAATAAAAAACAGAAACACCGCAAGGGCAAGGTTCAGTTGATCAACGCAATTGACACTTATCAGAAGCTACGCAAAAATTTGGGACAGAAAAACTGTGAACTGACCAGAGACCAGATAAAAATGATTACCCGGCTCTATCTTGAGTTTAAAGACACTGATATTTCTAAAATATTTAACAATGATGATTTCGGCTATTGGAAAATAACTGTTGATCGTCCTTTGCGGCTAAAGGCAAATATCACGCAAGAAGCACTTGAAGCCTTGCGTTTTCATAAATCCATTCAGGATGAAATGCAGTGGATTTACGGCAAATTTGGAGACAAGGTTTATGATGGTTTAAAAGCGTTTAAAGAAGATATTGAAAAATGGCTGGAAAAGAATGAAATAAAGATTACTGCCGCGAATAAAAGGAAACTCTTTGACCGCAAATTCTGGGAAACGCAGAAAAAACTGATGGAAACTACCTGGAAACTTTTTGAAAAAATGGGCAACAGGGAATACGTTGATTTTAATCTGTTTCAGCGTGATGTGGATAAGGTTCTGAAATCCCTTGAAATCAAATTGTCAAATCCGGAAAAGAAAGCGATTCTCAATGCTGTAAGCTGGAAAGATGAGGAAGCCGAGTCAGTAATAGAAAAGACCGAGAAAGACGGGACAATTGTTTATGAGCCGGACAGCGACTTGAGAGACAGTGAAAATGTGCCATTAGATGAAGATATTGAAACATATTTTGAACGGGAAGCGCTGCAATATGTGCCCGATGCGTGGATAGACCACAGCAAAACCGTCAAGGGCTATGAGATTTCATTTACTCGATATTTTTATAACTATGAGCAGCCTCGAAGCCTTAAAGATATAGCCGCGGATATAGAAAAATTGCAGGGGGAAACAGAAGGGCTTTTGGAGGAGTTTATCAATGTTTAAGCAGGTGTTGAAGCCTTATAAAAAATATAATCCTGTCAATTATGATTATATTAGACAACTGCCGGAAGGCTGGGAGCTTTTACCAAATATTGCTGTTTTTGGGGAACGAATAAGTAAAGGATATTTGGATGAAGAGTTACTTTCGGTTACAATTGGGAAAGGGGTTGCCAAACAAAGCGATATTGATAAAAAAGATATGTCAAACCCAGATAAAACAACATATAAATTAGTTAAAAAAGGGGACCTCGTTTACAGTATGCGATTTAGGCAAGGTGCCAGTGGTTATAGCAAATACAGGGGACTTGTAAGTAATGTTTGTGTTGTTCTTAAACCTAAGTTGGAGATAAACCAAGAGTTTTTTCATTATGTTTTCCGTACTGATTATTATAAAAATTATGCTGTACGTTATTCTTATGGTATTGCTGATGGACAACTTCCACTACGTTACAAAGATTTCAAACGCATGTATTGCATAGTGCCGTCATACAAAATCCAAAACCGGATTGTGAAATACCTCAGCCGCAAAACCAAACAGGCAGACACTTTTATTGAAAAACAGACACGGTTTATCGAACTCTTAAAAGAGCAGAAAAAAGCCATCATCAACAAAGCTGTTACCAAAGGCTTGGATCCTGACGCGCCGATGAAAGACAGCGGTATTGAATGGCTTGGGGAGATACCGGCGCATTGGGAAATTACAAAAATTAAATTCATAGCAAAGTTAAACCCCAATAAAAGTGAATCTGGTTTTACTAAAAACTCAATGGATTTAGTGACATTTTTACCAATGGAGAATGTGTCAGAGTCAGGTGAAATTATAACTGAGTTTAAAAAGCCAATTAACGAGTTGTGGGAAGGTTTTACTTATTTTAGAAAAAACGATGTGTTGTTAGCCAAAATAACACCATGTTTTGAAAATGGCAAAGGGGCTTATCTTAATGATTTAGATACAAAAATTGGTTTTGGAACGACCGAATTTCATGTTTTGCGAGCAAAAAAAATAATTCTTCCGCAATTTCTATTTTTTATTCTTTGCTCAACAACTTTTAAAAAAATAGCCAAGGAACATATGGTTGGTACTGCTGGACAACAAAGAGTTCCAACAAATTTCCTTGCAAATTATCGAATAGCATTACCCATTATTATAGAACAGCACCAAATAGTCACCCACATCGAAACCAAAACAACAAAAATAGACCAAACCATCCAAAAAGCAAAAAAAGAAATAACCCTTGTCAAAGAATATTTGCAAAGTTTAATTTATCATGTTGTTATTGGAAAACTTGAAATTAAAGATTTAAAAAGAGTAAAATAGATAATGGACAAACTGCCTGAAAATAGAAAATATCCGAATTTACTGAATGACATCGGGGCACTGCTTGTAAAAGGCCGCCAAGTTGCCACCCGGCAGCTAAACACTATTCTTGTGGAATCATATTGGCGGATCGGATGCCGTATTGTTGAATTTGAACAGCAGGGCAATCAAAAAGCGGAATACGGGGTCAATCTGTTAAGAAGTCTTTCAAAAGACCTCAAGCTTCGTTATGGAAAAGGATTTAGCCGATCAAACTTACAACTTATGCGTATCCTTTATTTAAAATATCCAAAATGCCAGACACTGTCTGGCAAATTAGGCTGGTCAAAATATTGTGAACTACTCTCTGTATCTGATGATCTTGCGCGTTCATTTTACGAAAAACAGTGTATCAATGAAAACTGGTCAGTAAGAGAATTAAAACGTCAGATAAATTCCAGCCTCTTTGAAAGAACGGCTCTCAGCAAAGATAAAGCAGGTGTTCTTAAACTGGCTGAAAAAGGTCATATTCCAAAATCATCAACAGATATTGTCAAAGACCCCTATGTTTTTGAGTTTCTTAACTTCCCGGAGCATAAACAATATTCTGAAAAAGATTTGGAAAGCAGGTTGGTGGAAAAACTGGGGTACTTTCTTCTTGAGCTTGGAAAAGGTTTTGCCTTTATCGGACAGCAATACCGCATAACCCTCAATAACACTCACTTCTATGTTGATCTTGTTTTTTATCACCGTATTTTGAAATGCTTTGTCCTGATTGATTTGAAACGGGGCAAAGCAGATCATCAGGATGTCGGACAGATGAATCTTTACCTTAACTATTTTAAAAACGAGGAAAATACAAAAGGAGATAAAGACCCCATAGGAATTGTTCTGGCGGCAGAGAAAGATGAAATACTGGTGGAGTATGCCACAGGAAGTATTTCCAACCAATTGTTTGTTTCCAAATACCAGATATATCTTCCAAAAAAAGAGCTGCTCGAACAGGAATTGAGACTTTTATTGGAGGAACATGAAAACAACTGATACCACAGAAAAAGGCTTTCAAAAACTTATTGTCAAAGAACTGGTTGAAAAACAGGGTTATATCGAAACGAACTCAAATGAATTTGATCAGGAATTTTGCATAAATAAAGCCGGACTTTTAGCCTTCATCAAAGCCGGTCAACCTGTAAATTTTGATTTAATCCAAAAAAAAAGGATACGCCCATTTTTAAGCCGTCTTGACAATAAAATAAAAAAAGAGGGCGTTGTTGAAGTGCTGCGAAAAGGGGTCAAACACTTTGATAAAACCATTGATCTTTTTTATCCCAAACCCAATTCACTCCATAATATAAAAGACAGGAAACGGTATGAAGCCAATATTTTTTCAGTAACACAGGAATTGTATTACACTGGTGACAACAAAAACCGTCTTGACCTTGCCATCTTCCTGAACGGCCTGCCGATCATCACCCTTGAACTGAAAAACGCCTACACGTATCAAGCTGTAACAAACGCTATCCGACAATACAAATATGATCGCAATCCCCAAGACAAGATATTTAATTTTGCCCGTTGTCTGGTACATTTTGCGGTAGATACAGATCTTGCCTATATGACAACACACTTAAACGGTAAAAATACTTTTTTTATGCCTTTTAACAAAGGCTTAAACGACGGAGCGCCCTTTGCTCCTTTCGGGTCCGGAAATCCGATCAATCAAAATAGCTTAAAAACATCCTATATATGGGAAGATATTTTCACTAAAAAAAGCCTTGCCAATATCATTGAGAAATATGCTCAAGTACTGACAGAAAAAGATCCAAACACAAACAGATCAAAGAAAAAACTGATTTTCCCCCGATATCATCAATTAACTGTTGTCCGAAAAATGCTTGCTCATGCCAAAGAAAACGGGGTGGGAAATCGTTATCTTATCCAGCATTCAGCAGGTTCAGGAAAATCAAATTCCATCACATGGCTTGCTCATCAACTCACAGGTTTATATGACCAAAGCAATATCAACCCGCTTTTTGACAGTATTGTTGTTGTAACAGACCGCACCGTACTTGACGCGCAGATAAGAGAAAATATCAAAGCTTTTGCCCATGTGAAAAAAATAGTTGAAGCAGTCACTGGCAATGCCTCTGACATAAGAACATTAGACCCGACTGAAACATCTTTTTCCAAAACAACCCACATGCGACTGGCACTGGAAAACAATAAAAGAATTGTTATTTGCACAGTACAGACCTTTCCTTTTGTTCTGGACGCCATCCAGGAGATGATATCAAAAAAGATCGCCTTTATTATTGATGAAGCCCATAGCAGTCAGAGCGGACAAGGCGCGGCAAGCATGAACGCTCTGTTTGCTGATCGTAATATTCAGGCATTGCCCAGAGACGAAGAAGGCAACATCAATTCAGAGGATTTAGTGAATCACCTGATTGAAAGCCGCAAAATGTTAAAAAATGCTTCCTATTTTGCATTTACGGCAACACCAAAAAATAAAACCCTTGAAACATTTGGCTGCAAACAGGCGGACAGCACATTTAAAGCCTTTCATACCTATTCCATGAAACAGGCTATTGAAGAAGAATTCATACTTGATGTACTGCAAAATTATACAACCTATAAATCCTATTACAAAATTCGGGAAAAAGACGTAATTGTCAAAGGCAAAACAATTGAGAGTGACAGTATTTATGAAACCCAGAAAGCTTATAAAAGTTTAAAAGCCTATGTGGAAGGTAATGAAATGGCTATTGCGGAAAAAACCCGCATCATGATTGAACATTTCAATAAAAACGTACACCGGTTAATCAATGCCAAAGCCAGAGCAATGATAGTTACAAGATCAATCAAAACAGCTATGAAATATAAAGATGCCTTTGACACTTACCTCAAAGAAATTCGTTCACCTTATAAAGCCATTGTCGCGTTTTCCGGGAAAAAAGCTCATTACAAAACCAAAGAAGAATTAAGCGAAACAGATATGAACAAATTCCCTGATAAAAATAATGACATCCCAAAACAGTTTGAAAAAGATCCATACCGCTTTTTGATTGCGGCAAATAAATTTCAGACCGGCTTTGACCAGCCATTATTGCATACCATGTATGTTGATAAGGAATTATCTGGGGTGCAGGCAGTCCAAACCCTTTCCAGATTAAACAGGGCTTACAAACCCCATAAAACAGACACTTTTGTTTTAGACTTTTTTAATAATATTGATGACATACAAAAAGCCTTTGCCCCATTTTATACCACTACCATTCTCAGCCGGGAAACAGATGTGAATAAATTGAATGACTTACAGGACGATTTGGATAAAGAACAGATTTACAGCCATGATGATATTAACCGATTTTTCAAACTCTTTTATTCAAAAGCAGAGAGAAGTCTTTTAGAACCCGTGATAAATAATGTTGTTAGCAGTTTTGAGCAGGAGTTCCAACAAGAAGAACAGATAAAATTCAAATCAAATGCCAAATCCTTTGTCCGTACCTACAGCTACCTTTCCAAACTCATTGATTTTAATAATCCATATTGGGAAAAACTCTGGATTTTTTCAAAACACCTGATTCCAAAATTAAAAGTGGAAGATGATGAACTGGATGAAAATATTCTTGAAGCTGTTGATATGGACAGTTACCGAATTCATAAGCTCGGCATTACAAATATATCATTGGATGAAGATGGAAATATAATTGAGCCAATACCTGTCAGCACTGGCGGCGGTAAACCGGAACAAGAATATGATACTCTTGAAAGCATAATTTCAGAATTTAATAAAAGATTTGGCAATATTGACTGGGGTGAAGGTGTTGACGCAAAAGAAGCAGAACAAATCTTAACCGGACAAATACCGGATAAAATGAAAGAAGACTTAGAAACATTACAATCTATAAAAAACTCCGATAAAGACAACGCAAAAATAACATCAGATGATAAAGTGCTGGATTTGATGCAAACCTTGATATTCACACATACAAGTATTTATAAAAAATTCATGGACGATCCAGATTTTAAGAAGCAATATCAGGAATTTGTTTTCGATGTGCTTTGGCAAAATGTAAAGCAAGATACAGAGATTGCGCAATATATTTAAGTAATGGTGAATTCCATGATATACTCCTTTCTATTTTAAAGAACACCCATGGTATCAATCTTTAACTCTGTTTGGCGCCCAGGACTTTTTCTTAGTCCTGGGTAAAGACGATTAACACGACGTCTCATTCAAAATTTTGGCAGGAGAAAATAATGAGAAAAGGAATAAATATATGGAGAGACAAAATGGGAGTTCCCCATGTTGAGGCTGAAAATTTATCCGATCTCTATTGGGGAAACGGATACGTTCACGCTGTAGATCGCGGAACGCAAATGTCGCTTACGCGTATTTTGGGACAGGGTAGAGCTTCTGAAATACTGGATTCAAGCGATGACACATTGGAAATTGATCTGTTTTTCCGTAGAATGAATTGGGGCGGAAATGTTAAAGAACAAGTCGCTCAGTTAGATCAGGAAAACAAGCGATATTTGGACTCATATTGTGAGGGAGTTAACGCCGCTTTTTCCAAAAAATCTCCCTGGGAATTAAAATTATTGGGTTATAAGCCTGAAAAATGGGCGCCTGAAAATTGTATCATGATAACCAGGATGGTTGGGTACTTAACCTTGGCTCAATCTCAGACGGAAGTGGAGAGACTGCTTGTTGAACTGGTTCAGGCTGATATTTCGAAAGAAAAACTGGATGAGCTATTCCCCGGTATTTTAGGAGGGCTTGACATTGATTTAATCAAAAAAGTGAAATTAGGCGAACGGATAGTTCCTCCGAATATTCTTTGGGGAAAGGCGGCGCCAAGAATGATGGCTTCTAACAATTGGGCTATTTCAGGAAAAAAAACAGCCTCCGCTAAACCAATTGTTTGTAGTGACGCCCACCTGGAAGCGAACAGACTTCCCAATATATGGAGTGAAATCGCTCTTAAATCACGGGATCGCTACGTTATTGGCGGTTCCATGCCCGGTTTCCCGGGTGTTTTAATCGGAAGAGGGAAAAACGTGGCCTGGGGTGTTACGGCTGGATTTGTTGACGGGTGTGATTCCTGGATAGAACAATGCAAAGAGGGGAAATACTATCGGGAGGAAAAAAACCAATGGTTAAAATTCAACAAACGAAAAGAAATTATCAAACGTAAAAAGAAGAATTCATTCGAAGCGGTCTTTTATGAAAATGAACACGGAATGCTTGACGGTGACCCGAATGAGGAAGGCTACTACCTGTCAACTCGTTGGGCGCCCAGCGAATCCGGCTCAGCCACCGTTAATTCGATTTTGGATATGTGGCATATCGAATCGGTTGATGAAGGTATGGAAACAATAGGGAAAGTGGAAACCGGCTGGAATTTCGTGTTTGGCGATTTAGAAGGTAATATCGGATATCAAATGACAGGTCGCGTTCCTAAAAGAAGGAAGGGCGTTAGCGGATTCGCGCCGTTACCCGGTTGGAAGAAAGAAAATGACTGGCTGGGATTTTTAGATTATAAGGAAATGCCTCGTCTCAAGAATCCCAAAGAAGGGTATTTGGTGACCGCCAATAACAATTTAAACCGTTACGGCGTAGCGAGCCCCATTAACATGTCGATGGGGGCTTACCGCGCTGATAGAATCTGTCATCTTTTGGAACAAGGAGATCGTTTTACGGCAACCGATTTTTTTAAAACGCAATTCGATCTGTATTCACTTCAGGCTGAATATTTCATGAAAACACTGAGACCTCTTTTGCCAGATACCCCACAAGGGAAAATACTGACGGAATGGGATATGAAATATGACGCTGAATCCAAGGGAGCGTATCTGTTTGAATTGTTCTATAAAGAATTGTATAGTGAGGTGTTTGGCAAGAACGGTTTTGGACAAACGGTTACTGACTACCTGAAGGAAGAAACAGGTATTTTTATTGACTTTTATGATAACTTTGACAGGGTATTGCTTTCTGAGAACTCAATCTGGTTTGGCGATAAAAGCAGGGACGATATCTATAAACGGGCGGCGGCTCGCGCGCTTGACACTCAACCTAAAAAATGGAAAGAGGTCCAGGAATTTATGATGACGCATATTTTATTTGGAAATAAGCTCCCTAAATTTCTGGGGTGCAGGCAGTCCAAACCCTTTCCAGATTAAACAGGGCTTACAAACCCCA
>NIWG01000828.1_pt1 | contig 14317 bp, 10 predicted proteins | sample 1523271 | NCBI WGS metagenome assembly NIWG01 (sample SAMN06894523, study PRJNA379456) | ciliate metagenome | isolation source: three single ciliate cells amplified by MDA sediment | place: USA: Santa Barbara Basin
TACTTCCCCGTCCATACTGGGTAATGCATCCATCAGACCAATGGTGTATGGATGCTGCGGATTTGCATAAAGATCTTTTGCATTGGCTATTTCCACCGGAGCTCCTGCATACATAACCAGCACTCTATCTGCCATTCCAGCCACCACACCAAGGTCATGTGTAATCCATACTACTGCAATGCCAAATTCTTTTTGTAATTCTTTCATTAAATCAATGATCTGAGCCTGCACAGTAACATCTAAGGCAGTGGTGGGCTCATCAGCAATTACAATTTTAGGGTTACAGGCTATGGATACTGCGATCATGACTCTCTGGCGCATACCCCCGGAAAATTGGTGCGGAAAGTTTTTATAACGCTGTTTTGCTCCCGGGATACCGACACGTTCAAGAAGATCAATAGCCTTGTCTTTGGCATTATGATGACTAAGTCCCATATGTTCGATAATTGACTCGGAGATTTGTTCTCCAACTGTCATTACCGGGTTCAGGGCGCTTAGGGCATCTTGAAAAATAAATCCGATTTTATTTCCTCTGATCTTTGAAATACCTGATTTGGATAATTTGAGCAAATCAATCGGGTCTTTTCCATTGGCGTAAAAAAGAGCTTCTCCATCTTCTATTTTTGCAGGAGGCATGGGCAATAGATGCAGCAATGACATCATTGTGACACTTTTGCCGCTGCCGCTTTCACCCACAATAGCAAGGGTTTCTCCATGCTTAAGATCAAAGGTTACATGATTTAAAGCATGTACCACACCGTCAAATGTATAAAATTTGGTTACCAGATTTTTGATACTTAGAATCGTTGACATCTGTTTATCCTCTCAAATCTTTTATATAAAAGCAGCCTTAAGTATTAAAAGTTATTTTCATCTTTTATTGTTGGCTGTGATAATAGTCGTTCTATCGTTTAGTTCTGCGCAAACGTGGATCCAGAACGTCTCGCAGCCAGTCTCCGAGAAGATTCATTCCCAGTCCTGTGAATACAATAGCCAGTCCCGGAAAGGTTGCGATCCAAGGATAGATGGTCAGATATTTACGTCCTACTGCAAGCATATTTCCCCAACTTGGAACACTTGGGGGAACACTTAATCCTAAAAATCCCAAGCCTGCTTCATAAAAAATCATGGCTGACATCTCAAAAGTGGCAATAGTGATCAGAGGACCGAGCAGATTAGGAAGAATATGCGCAAAGAGAATTCTGGCTCTTGATGCGCCGATACTTAAGGCAGATTCCACAAAGCCTGATTCACGCAGCCGCAATACCTCTCCTCTGGTGATCCTTGCAAAAATAGGGATATCTGTAAATCCGAAAATCAGAATAACATTTAACAGGCTCCTGCCGAGAATTGCAGCTATAAAAACCACAAAAACTAAGTAGGGCAGGGCTAAGATCAGGTTTACCCCCCCCATAATTACATTATCTGTACGTCCTCCCACATAGCCTGAGAACAGTCCTATCAGCATCCCAAGAGAGCCGGCTATCAGCACTCCGAGAGCTCCTACTGTTAAAGACACACGGCTGCCGTATATGATACGGCTTAAGATGTCGCGTCCAAGGTTATCAGTTCCCAAAGGATGAGACATAGTCCCTTTCTCTGTCCATGCAGGCGGGCGTTTAGCTGCCATTAAATCCTGCTTAAGGGGATCATAAGGTGCTAACAAAGGGGCAAAAATTGCAGTTATTGCAACAATTAAAAACATTGCCAGTCCGAGCATTCCTGCTTTATCTCTTAAAAGTAATCTGCCTACATAAATAAGCTTGGGCATTATCCCGTGTTCAACTTCTTCATCAACCTTTGATCCTGTAGATTTTGCTATAGTTTCAGTCATAATTTTAATCTCCATATCTGATTCTTGGGTCAGCCAGTCCATAAGCAATATCGCTTACCAGATTGAGTGTTACCACTACAAGGCTGGTGAAGAACCCAATTGCCTGTACCAGGGAAAAGTCCCGATTCCCAATGGCTTCAGCAAGAAGGTTGCCAAGTCCGGGCCATGAAAATATGGTTTCAATATAAATAGAACCACTTAAAAGATAACCAAACTGAACTCCGAGAATACTGATCAAAGGAATGGCTGCATTGCGCAGGATATGCCTGATATAAATGTGCCGGTCTGCAAGTCCTTTGCTATATGCGGTGCGCACAAAGTCCTCGTTCTTAATTTCTAATACTGCTGAACGGGTAAAACGCACTAATTGCCCCATGGTAAACAGACCTAAGGCAAAGGCAGGCAGTATAACAGATTTGCTCGGCAGAGAAAGACCCATAAACTTGATTGTCTCCCGTCCAAATGAAGGAAACCAGCCAAGGTTGACAGAAAAAACTACAACCAGTATCAAAGCAAGCCAGAAATTGGGAATGGTCTGACCTATAAGACCTGCTCCGCGGGCAAGAACATCCCATATGCTGCGAGGATTTGACCCTCCCAGCAGCCCCAAAGGAATTCCGACCACCATGGCAAATAACAGAGCAATAGAAGCAAGTTCCACCGTGGCAGGCAATCGTTCCATAATAAGCTTTACAGCAGGCTGTTGATGACGAACAGACATGCCAAAATCTCCCCGCACAGCATTGAACATAAAATCTGTAAACTGCACCAGCATAGGCCGATTATATCCCAGTGCTTCACGTAATTCTTCAATCTGTTCAGGAGTGGCGTTGCGCGAAACCATCAGAGCAACAGGGTCCCCTGTTAATTGAAGCATAAAAAAAACAATGAGCAGTACACCGATCAATAATAGAACGGATTGAACTAAACGGGAAAGAATATAGTGTTGCATGAGATTCTCCCTTATATATTATGAATAACAATTGCAGCAGATAAATATTTATTTTTATACTGTATTATATGCTTTGACGCACATCTGCTGCTATGAACGCCAAAGCAATAACACTTAAATAGCGCGCGCCTGAATGAAAAATCCTCATTTTCGTTCGCGCACTAAATATTATTCAATAGACGTAAACATAAGATAATAATTTTCAGCAGCACGAGGTTTGTAATTTTTAACCTTGGGGTTTATTGCCTCAAATGTAACAGGCTGATACAGATAAATAAACGGTGGGCTTTTCTGCATATAACGTTGTAATCCCACATATAATTCTGCTCTTGCATCATCATCTACAGTTGTGCTGATCTTTTTTAAGTAGTCATCAATTTTCGGGTCAGACCAGGCAGAATAACTTGCGTTCATTCCACCAAGAGCACCTTTTAAGCGCGGCAAAGCTTCTCCTGTAGCTTCTGACCAACTGTCTCCAAACAATGGGGGTAATTCTTTTTTTGCTTCCATGTTCCAGTATTTTCCTGATTCCATCAGGTTAAGATCAGTTTCGATATTCACTGCTCCAAGAAAACCCTGAATAGCTTCACAAACTTGTTCAAAGTTGGTGTAAGCTCCGGCAGGGCAGGCAAATCCAATTTTAAATCCATCTGCATATCCTGCTTCTGCCAGTAATTTTTTTGCCTTGGCAGGATCATAGCCAAAAGGTTTGATGCTCTTATCATAGCCCCAATTGGCAGATGTGACAAATCCAGTGCAGGGCTCGCCATATCCATTAAAAAGAGCTTGAATGATAGCATCAACATCTACTGCATAGTTCATTGCCTGGCGCACCAGTGGATGTTCAGTAGGTTTGCCTTTGCCTGAGGTCAGGTTATTAAAAGTAATATAATAGACCCGGTCAACAGGATAAGTGAGCAGCCTGACATTTGGAATGCCTTTTAATCCTTCGGATTCTTCTGAACTTAAGCGTGTTACAATATCAATCTCACCTGTTTTGATAGCTGCTACACGGGTAGATGATTCAGGAATGGGGCGGAAAATAAGGGCTTTTACTTTAGGTAAGCCTTTTTGCCAATAGTTTGGGTTGGCTTCAAAAATAATTCTGTCACCTTTTCTCCATTCTTTGAACATAAACGGGCCTGTTCCCATAGGATGGTTCTGGAAGCCATTTGCACCAACCTCTTGAAAATATTTTGGCGGGATCATTGCCCAGTATTCTGCCAGTATCCTGAGCAGTAAAGGGTTGGGACCATCTGTTGTGATTTTTACAGTATATTTATCAATTTTTTCAACAGATTTAGCTATTGTCCATTTGTCTTTCCATTGTATTTTTTCACCTTTGCCGCGTTCCCATGAAAATACGACAGCATCAGCATTAAAAGGCTCACCATTGTGAAAAGTTACATCTTTGCGCAGTTTAAAGGTGTATGAGGAACCATCTTTAGAAGTAGTCCAGCTTTCAGCAAGGCAAGGAACAGATTTGCCTGTGTCATCGGTCCAAACCAATGGATCATACAATTGCCAGCTTACGTTTTGTCCATTACGTTCAGAACTCATAGGCACGTCAAGAGCATTAGGCATGGTTGTGGTTGCTACTCTGAGAGTGCCTTGTGCAGCAAACAGCATACACGGGAAGCTGAATAATGCTAACATGATCACAATTAAAACTACTTGAATTTTTTTCATCTTATTGCTCCTTAATCTTTAATGGTTAATAATTAGGCAGGTTTTGAATTTAAAAATTTAAATATCAGAACAGACACAGCCTTATTCATTTAATTAATTTTTAATTTTGAAAATACTGAAAAATACCCTATTATAGGGAGTTTATTTTTGTCAAGGAAAAAGAAAAAAAATGTTTATTTTAATCTTGACTTTAAAAATAGTCATGCTATTTTATAACAATGTTTAAAAGATGGATAAATCTGAAAACTGATAAAAGCTGCCTTATCTTGGGACCGAGAAGGTGTGGCAAAACAACGCTGCTCAAATCAAGATTTCCTGATTACAATTATGTCACACTTGATGATCTTGATGCTTTGAACTGGGCAAAAAAAGATCCAAAAGGGTTTGTCACACACTTGGGAGCTAAAGCTGTGATTGATGAAATCCAACGGTGTCCCGAATTAACCATTGCAGTAAAATATGCCATAGACAATGAGAATGCACACTTTTTAATGACCGGGTCAAGCTCTATCGGCCTTTTTGATTCAGCAGCAGATACGCTTGCCGGGCGCATTCATCTGTATGCGCTTCCAACTCCATGCTGGGGTGAGGACAAAGGGAATTACATCCACGATATCTTCCATGATCAACTGGCAATTGTTGATCTGGCACAGGCAAGAAGGAAAATACAGGATGCGTTTTCTTTTGGACAATTCCCGGAGATCCTTTCTGCACCTGATCCTGAAATTAAATCAGAGCTTTTGCAAAATTATAAAAATACATATTTTACACGCGATCTAATGCAGCTAAGCAATATAGAAAGTCTTGAAGGGTTGTATGCAATTTTTAATCACTTGATCCGGTCAATCGGGTCCCATCTTGAAGTCTCAAATTTTGCAAGAGAAGCAGGTCTCAGTTATCCTACAACAAAAAAATACCTGAACATACTCCTTCAATCGCAGCTTATCTTTAAATTGTATGGATACCAATATGGTCCTGCCAAACGATATATCAAAGCTGCAAAGTCATATTTTTCAGACATTGGAATAATCAAGAGTTTTAATGTCAATATCTCGGATGGCTATCTACTTGAAAATTTTGTTCTGGCAGAACTGGAAAAACGAAGAAAGATCGGCCTCATTAATACCGACCAGTTTTTTTACTATAAAACCAAATCCGGTCGGGAAATTGATTTGATCTTTGAATCTGATAACCAGATTTTTGCTATTGAAATTAAAGCCAAGCAGAATCCCTGTTCAAGGGATGTCAGGAACATGGTAGAATTTGAAAAACAATTAAACCGTCCCATAAAAAAATACCTGTTTTATCTCGGGGACCAATACCATAAATTAGATCAGGTTTATCTGATTCCTGTTGCAAGTCTGTACAGAGGTACCTCCTCGTTGGTTAATTCTTGACATTTTATTGGTTTGACATTACAAGAATAAACTCAAATATTGAATATCAATTTAATCTGAAAATACCGGAGGAATAATGGATTATAAAAATACTTTAAATCTGCCTTCAACTAAGTTTGCAATGAGAGCTAACCTGCCGCAGCGTGAACCTTTGTTGTTAAAAGAATGGGAAGAAAAAAAAATATACCAAAAATTAAGAGAACAATCCAAAGGCAGAAAGTCTTTTATTCTCCATGATGGTCCTCCATATGCAAATGGGTATTTACATATAGGCCATGCAATTAATAAGATTTTAAAAGATATTATTGTAAGATCACGGCAAATGACAGGTTATAATGCTCCATATGTTCCGGGCTGGGATTGTCACGGACTTCCTATTGAACATAATGTTGATAAAAAACTTGGCAGAAAAAAATTAGCAATGACAGATATTCAAGTCAGAAAAGAATGCAGAGCCTATGCTGAAAAATTTATAGATATTCAGAGAGAAGAGTTTAAACGCTTTGGTGTTACAGGAGAATGGGATGATCCTTATTTAACTATGGCTCCTGCTTATGAAGCCAGAATTGCCAAAGAGTGCGGCAAATTTGCACTTGCAGGTGATATGTTCCTTGGCAAAAAACCTATTTACTGGTGCTGCAATTGTCAAACAGCTCTTGCAGAAGCAGAAATAGAATATAAAGATCATACATCTCCATCTATTTTTGTAAAATTTCCGGTAAAAGATGATATGTCTGATATCATTTCAAATGCTGGAAATGAAGATATATTTGTTGTTATCTGGACAACAACTCCATGGACTATTCCTGCAAATCTGGGAATATGCCTTCATCCTGATTTTGTTTATGCAGCAGTTAAAACAGAGAATCATGGTGTTTTGATCATTGCCAGAGATCTTGTGGAAAATGTAATGAAAACCCTTGGATTTGAAAATTACACTATTCTTAATGATATCTCTTCTTTGGACCTTGAGAAAAAAAAATGTAAACATCCTATATATGATAGAGATTCATTAATTATACTGGGAGACCATGTAACACTTGAGGCAGGCACAGGATGTGTTCATACAGCACCAGGTCATGGCGCTGATGACTATATAATAGGTGAAAAATACGGACTTGAATGCTATTCACCTGTTGAAAATAATGGAGTTTTTTCAAAAGATGTAGAGCATTTTGCAGGTGAATTTATTTTTAAAGCCAATCAAAGTATTGTTGATAAATTAGATTCTTTAAATTTTTTATTAAAAAATGAAAACATGCCGCATTCATATCCTCATTGCTGGCGATGCAAAAAACCTGTAATATTCAGAGCTACTCCTCAATGGTTTATATCTATGGATAAATTAGGGCTTCGCAAAAAAAGTCTTGAAGCGATCAATAATGTTCAGTGGATCCCTGCATGGGGAAAAGAAAGAATATATGCCATGATTGAACACCGTCCTGACTGGTGCCTTTCACGGCAGCGTTCCTGGGGTGTTCCTATTCCTGTGTTCCATTGCAAAAATTGTACAAAGGTCTATGTTACAAAAGAATCTATTAATAAAATATATGAATTGTTTGCAGAGCATAGTTCTGATATCTGGTTTGAAAAAGATGCAGCATTGCTAATGCCGGAACATGCTAAGTGTGAAAAATGCGGGGCAGCCGATTTTGAAAAAGACAACAATATTCTTGATGTATGGTTTGATTCAGGTGTGAGCCATGCTGCTGTTCTTGAAGAACGGCAGGGTCTTTTTCGACCTGCCAGCATGTATCTTGAAGGCAGTGATCAGCACAGAGGATGGTTTCATTCTGCTTTATTGACAAGTGTGGGCACAACAGGAAAAGCTCCGTATGAAGCTGTTCTGACTCATGGGTTTGTTGTAGATGAAAACGGCAAAAAAATGTCCAAGTCTGAGGGAAATGTTGTAGCCCCTGATTCTGTGATCAAACAATATGGCGCTGATGTGCTGCGGCTTTGGGTGACTTCAGCCGATTACAGAGGTGATGTAAGTATCTCTGATAATATTATTAAGCAATTATCTGATGCATACAGGCGCATAAGAAATACCTGTCGGTTTATGCTGGGTAATTTTTCAGATTTTGATGTTACAAAAGATATCCGATCTGTTAAAGAGATGTCAGAGCTTGACAGATTTATTCTTCACAAGCTGCATAATCTTATAAAACGCGCTTTGATCTGTTATGATAAGTATGAGTTTCATACTATTTATCATTCTTTGCATAATTTTTGCGTCATTGATCTGTCTTCTTTTTATCTTGATATCATAAAAGACAGATTATATATCTCTTTTGCCCAAGACCCATTAAGGCGTGATGCTCAAACCACAATGTTTATTATTCTTGACGCCATTGTAAAGATCATAGCTCCTATCCTGCCTTTTACCGCAGATGAAATATACAAGCATATGCCAAGTTCAAATACAAAAGAAAGCATTCACCTTGAGCCTATGATTGATCTGAATGATGAATTAGAAGATAAAGAACTTGCAGATAAATGGGAAAAGGTCATAACCATAAGAGGTGAAGCCACAAAAGCCTTAGAACAGGCAAGAGCAAATAAATTGATCGGCAATCCTCTTGATGCAGCACTTGAGATCAAATTGCCTGATGCAGAATTAAAGACCCTGCTGTTGAATTTAAGTGAAAACCTTCATGATATTTTTATTGTATCAAGCGCAGTTCTTGTTGATGATCTTGATGGCACTGATACTGCATATCACAGTCAGGAGATCAAAGGTCTTGCCATAAAGGTCAATAAAGCATCAGGCAAAAAATGTGAAAGATGCTGGCAATTTAATAAAACCATTGGAAATGACTTTGATCACCCTGGAGTCTGTGAAAGATGTGCAAAAATCCTGGCGTATCGGAAAAACAAAGTTTTTGCAGACAATGATTTATAGTGAGAGTTTTATTTAGTGTCCGAACGAAAATAAGGATTTTTCGTCAAGGTCAAGGAAAATAAAAATTTTAACCACAGGCATACATTAAGTATTCCGAGGATTAAAATTTTTATTTGACGTAGAGATTGGCGGAAAAGACCATTTTCGTTCAGGCACTATTTATTCTTGCCCAAAGGACATTATGTCCAAAAAGATATTATAAGTTGATATTAATTACTCCATCAAAAAAAGCATTTTTAAGATTAATTCTGGTTAGCGGCAGTATCATTCTTGCTGACCAGATCACTAAGTATATTATCAAAATAAATTTTGCATTACACGATAGTATCATTGTTATTGATCATTTTTTTAATATCACTCATATTATGAATCCAGGTGGTGCTTTTGGCATTTTAGCTTCCCAGCCCATTGTGGTCAGAAAATTTATTTTTTTATTTATTTCCAGCATGGTAGCTTTGGGGGTTTTATGGTTCTATAAAAAATGTGCCTTAGATTTTATTTTTCTATCCTATGGACTGGCATTGATCTTTGGAGGCGCAGCAGGCAACCTGATTGACAGATTCATGTATGGCAAGGTTGTTGACTTTCTTGATTTTTATATTGGTTCTTTTCATTGGCCGGCATTTAACATAGCTGACAGTGCTATCAACATTGGAATGGGGATTTTGATCTATAGTATTTTGTTTAATAAGATCCCTGATCTTTAAAGGTAAATCTATGCATCCTGTACTTCTTCAAATCGGCAGTTTTAAACTTCATACCTATGGTTTTTTTGTTGCCTTGGGTTTTATAGCAGCAATGCTTTTTTCAACAAAAAATGCAAAACCCCATGGAATATCTTCCCAGACCATTACTGACATTTTTTTTATTATTCTTGTGTCAGCTCTCATTGGGGCACGGCTTTTATATGTATTGATCAATTTTAAGTATTATCAAAACAATTTGCTGGGTATCTTTAAAACATGGGATGGGGGACTGGTCTTTTTTGGCGGCTTTCTTGCAGTAGTTGTTACAATGGCAGTTTATTTTAAATTTAAAAAGTTCGCTATCTGGAAAATGGGTGATATCATATCTCCAGGCATTGCTCTTGGCCATGCAGTCGGCAGGATAGGGTGTTTGTTTGCAGGATGTTGTTATGGAAAAGAATGCAGCCTGGCATTTGCCATAAAATTTACAAATCCTCAATCTCTGGCGCCTGTCGGCGTATATCTGCATCCAACCCAGATATATTCAGTATTTTCAAATCTACTTCTTTTTTTTATTATTCTATGGCTTCAGAAAAAAAAGAAATTTGATGGTATGGTAGTCTTAAGCCATATCATACTTTATTCATTATTCAGATCAATCATTGAATTTTTTCGAGGTGACTTTCGAGGTGATTTCTTTTTTGAGTTCATCTCAACGTCCCAGGGGATAGGGCTTTTGATTTCTGTGATGGCTCTGGTTCTTTTAATTAAATTTTCAAAGTCTTCTCGTGGCTCTTGTTAAATATAATAAGCTGGATTTATTTCTTAAATCTATTACAGAACATGATATTCCATGCCTGTTTATGATCTGCGGTGAGCCATATCTTGTAAAACAGTCTTTTAACACTTTATCTTCTTTTCTGTCGGGAAATGATAAAAAAGAATTTGCCCTTCAAACTCTTGAAGGAGATTCTGTTTCCATAGGTGATATTATTGAACAGGTTTCAACCTTTTCTTTTTTTGCCGGCAAAAAAATAATAGCAGTTAAAAATATTCCTTTGTTTGCAGCAAAGCAGAGTAAGAGTAATTTTTCGCAATCTGATATTGAGCTTTTTGCACAATTTATAGAAAAAGGAATCCCGTCAGGTCATTTTCTTGTATTAACTTCTATAAATATTGATAAAAGAAAAAAAATATATAAGGCAATAGAAGCAAAAGGATTGATCATTGACTGTATAGTTGCCAAAGGAGCACGAAAAGCTGATTTAAATGAGCAAAGAGCAGTCCTGCAAAGCATTGCAGATCAAATCATGAAAAAAGCTGAAAAAACCATAGATAATCAAGCATTTCATGCTTTAATAGATTTGACAGGATTTGATCTTGATCTTCTTTGCCAGAGCTTAGAAAAGCTGATCGCATATTCAGGGGAAAACAAAGCTGTTTCAATCGCAGATGTAAAAGCTGTTGTTAAAAGAGATAAAATAGATCCTATATTTAGTCTTACTAATGCATTTATTGATAAAGATCTTCAAAAAACACTTTTTTATTTAGATTCACTTTTAAATCAAAAATTTCATCCTCTGCAGATACTCAAAGCTTTTGAAAATCAAATCAGAAAACTGATATTGGTTAAATGCTTTACACAAAGCCTTTATCAAAATAATAAAAATATAAATATTAAAACAAAAGATTTTAATTTGTTTAAAAAAAATATTCTTCCAAAAATAATAGAGCATGACAAACTAATTAAAAATACTATTGAAAAAAGAGAAGAATATCTGTCAGCAGATGGCAGGAAAAATATCAAGTCAAATGATCTTTTTCTTGCGCCCAATCCTAAAAATCCATACCCTGTATTTCAGGCATTTGATAAGTCAAAGAATTTTTCATTAGATGAGCTTAATCAGGCATTGATGCTTTTAGGTGATCTTGATTATAAGTTAAAATCTTCATCTTTGGATGTAAGAACTGCTATTGAAAATTTTATTATCAATATCTGCTGCCATGCTGTGACATGAATATGCTGCTTTTATACATGTGTATCCAAAAGGGCATTGTTGCCTTTAACAAATAAACCGTCAGCAAAAAAAGAAAGATTTATTTATGCCAAAGAAAACAAAAATCATAGCTACAATCTCAAGTTTAAATTGTTCTTTTAAGTTTATTGAAAGACTTTATAATGCCGGCATCAATGTTGTCAGGCTGAACACAGCACACATGACCCATGATGATGCTCTTATCGTGATTGAAAACACAAGACAGGTTTCAGATAAAATAGGGATCCTTCTTGATACTAAGGGACCTGAGATCAGAACATGTGATAATGATAAACCTTTGCCGGTAAAATATGGCGATACTATAAGAATAAAAGGTGCATCAAAGGAAAGGTCCAAACACGATGTTATTTGTGTTTCATATGATCATTTTGTAAAAGATGTTCCAACAGGCAGTTCAATATTAATTGATGATGGTTATATATCACTTGCTGTCATAGATAAAGATAGCAAGTATTTGATCTGTCATGTTAAAAATGATGGTGTGATCAATGCCAGAAAAAGTATCAATATTCCTTCTATTCATGTTAAGCTTCCTTGTTTGACTGAAAAGGACAAAGGTTTTATTGAGTTTGCAGCAGATAATGATCTTGATTTTATAGCACACTCTTTTGTGCGAAATAAAAATGATGTCATAAGCGTTCAAAATATTTTAGATAAAAAAAAGTCTTCTATAAAAATAATCGCAAAAATAGAGAACTTTGAAGGGGTTGAAAATTTACAGCAAATTCTTGACCATGCTTATGGAGTGATGATCGCAAGAGGTGATCTTGCAGTTGAAATTCCAACAGAAAAAATACCTTTGATCCAAAAGCAGATTGTCAAAACATGTATTGAAAAAAGAAGGCCTGTGATCGTTGCAACGCAGATGCTTCATTCCATGATCGAATCTCCAAGACCAACAAGAGCTGAAGTTTCTGATGTAGCTAATGCGTGTTTAGATCATACAGATGCCTTAATGCTTTCAGGTGAGACTGCAAATGGGAAATACCCTGAGGCTGCTGTTAAAACTATGGCAAAGATTGCAAAAGAAGTAGAAAATAAAAAAAGCAGTTTTATTAATGTTCCTTATACTGTTGAAAATAAGATAACAGCTTATCTTGCCAAAGCCGCGGTTAAAGCTGCCTTAAGGCTGAATACAAAAGCTATTGTAGCAGATTCTATGACAGGCCAGGCTATTCGGGCAATTGCAGCTTACAGAGGAGATAATCCCATATATGCCATGGTATATGACAAAACCATAATGCGGCAATTGTCTTTATCCTTTGGTGTATTTGCTGATCATATTCCGACAAATATAAAAAGCCATGACATTTTGAAACAATCTGTTTGCCGTCTTATTGATGAGAAATGTTTTAAAAAGGACGATCTTATTATTATTCTTGCAGGAAGTTTCGGAAAAAAACAAGGACCCTCATTTATAGAAATCAGTACAGCACAGCTTTTAAAAGGAATTGGTAGCGACGCAGGGACTTGAACCCCGGACTCTGCGGATATGAGCCGCATGCTCTGACCAGCTGAGCTACGTCGCCAAAAATTTTAAAGGTGTATAATACAGACTTTAATTTGTGTCAACTGCCTTGTCAAATTCTATAATCTTAATAGTAAAATTTTGTAGTTTTTCAGGAAGACCTGAAAATACGATCATAAACGGGACGCTTGCATTTGGCTCTATATTGACATTTGTATTATTGTTTCCTTGTTTTATGGAAAGAAGTTTATCAATCTCTGAAATGTTTTTTTGATTCAAGTATCTCGTCTGAAATAATATTTCCGCAAAAGACATTTTTTGTTGTTGTTGTCACTTCATTATCTACGATTAAAGTGCCTTGGATTTCAATATGGCTTACAGCAGTGCTTGAAGGGTTTTTTATCTTTCCTGTAATTACAAATAAGTCTCCTTCGATTGCATTCTTAACAAATCTATGGTGCGTATTTTTTTCATCATATACAGGCTTGATGTCCTGTTGATCCGAAGATATTTTTTTAAAGTATTGTACTATTGAGTGGGTATTAACTTCAGGAAGATATGGTATCTTATATCCGGTTAATATGCTTGCAATATAGATCCCGCCGACAAGAAAGAAGAGAAGCAGCATGAGCATAAGCCCTTTTAAAGAGCTGGTTTTCTTTTTTCGTCTTCTGGAACCTGATGTTGATGTTCTGCCAATACCAGCCCCAAGGCTTTTATTCTGCATTCTTTTTTTTAAAATTTCTTCTTTAAGAGGATCATCTTCGTCAAATGGATTATCTTCATCAAATGGATTATCTTCATCAAGAGAATCGTCTTCATCAAGAGAATCGTCTTCATCAAGCAAATCCTCTTCATCAAGAGAATCATCTCCATCAAGCAAATCGTCTTCATCAAGCAAATCGTCTTCGTCAAGAGAATCATCATCGTCAAGAGAATCATCATCGTCAAGAGAATCATCTTCAGGTTCAGTTTTTTGTTCAAGAATATCATCAAGTTTTGAAAAGTCATCTTCCGGCAACAATTCTTCTTTTCTATCATCTTCACCAAAAGATAAGCTTGTGTCTTCTTTATCAGGCTCAGAGTCAATATCAAATTCAAGATCAAGACCATCATCAATGGATTCAAATTCACTAAGATCCTCATCTTCGGTAATATCCATCATAACAGTCCCGTCGATATCCAAATCATCAGCTTCGAGATCCAAGTCATCAGCGTCGATATCCAAGTCATCAGCGTCGATATCCAAGTCATCAGCGTCGATATCCAAGTCGTCTTCTAGTAAAACAGTCTTTTAACACTTTATCTTCTTTTCTGTCGGGAAATGAT
>NIWG01000909.1_pt1 | contig 14251 bp, 10 predicted proteins | sample 1523271 | NCBI WGS metagenome assembly NIWG01 (sample SAMN06894523, study PRJNA379456) | ciliate metagenome | isolation source: three single ciliate cells amplified by MDA sediment | place: USA: Santa Barbara Basin
CCCGGTTCAAAGCTTTACCAGGCCATAGTAGATCTTCAGTCGGAGCACAGGATAGTTTTGACAGGAACTCCCATTGAAAATTCCCTTACTGACCTCTGGTCACAAATCAATTTTGTAAATCCCGGCTTGTTGGGAACACTCAGTTTTTTCAAAAGGGGATTTGTTCACCCCATCGAACGAAAGAAGGATGAGCAGCGAGAGGAAAAGTTAAAGGAGCTGATCAAACCCTTTATTTTAAGGCGTACCAAGAAGGAGGTAGCGCTGGAATTGCCTCCCGTTTCTGAGCAAGTTCGTTATTGCAGTATGTCGGAGTCTCAGCGCAGGCTTTACGCGGAGGAGAACTCGCTTGCCCGGAATTCCCTCCTTGAAAACCTGGAAGAGGAAGGTTTAGGGTCTTCTTCCATAATGGTGTTGCAAGCGTTGACGCGTTTGCGGCAGCTAGCGAACCACCCGGACATGATGGTGGATCATGAGGGGATCGAGTCGGGTAAATTTGCTGAGGTATGCCGCGCTGTGGAGAGTGTTCTCTCGGAGGGTCATAAAGTTCTTATGTTCTCATCATTTGTAAAACACCTTCAACTTTTCAGAAATTATTTCGATGAGCGAAGAATCAAATATGCCTGGTTGACGGGTTCTCAAAATCAGGAGCAGCGAAAGGAAGCTGTGCAAACCTTCCAGAAAAAGAAGACCTGCCCACTTTTTTTGATCTCCCTGAAAGCCGGAGGGGTTGGGTTGAATCTGACGGCTGCAGACTATGTTTTTTTACTTGATCCCTGGTGGAACCCAGCAGCAGAGCTCCAGGCTTTAAACAGGGCGCATCGGATAGGCCAGGGGATGCGGGGTGTTGTATACAGGTTTATCTCCAGCGATACCATCGAGGAGAAGATTCAGCGACTACAAAATCGAAAACGAGAGTTGGCTGAGACCTTTGTAAGCGCCAATAACCCGCTCAGCGAACTATCCCAGGAGGAGGTCCTGGAACTATTTTCTTAGAAATCTTTCAAAGCGGGGCGTTTCATTGCGGGGCAAGTTAGAAAATCTCTCTCATCCTTTTATACCTTTGGTGTATGAACGATTGTTTGATGGGAGAGGTAATCTACCGGACCAGCAGGTCTTCCGGACCGGGGGGGCAGCACGTAAATAAGACCGAATCGAGGGTGGAGCTGATCTGGAATCCCGGGAAATCGGAATGCCTTGAAGTTGATCAAAAGTTACGGCTTAAACTATACCTGGGAAAACGCCTGACCGAGAAGGGAGATCTGATTCTGTCATCGGAAAAATACAGATCTCAGTACAGGAATAAGGAGGATGTGGGCCTCAGGTTCATCAGGTTGGTGGAAGCTGGATTGACTCCACCAAAAAAAAGAACACCCACCCGGCCCACACGTGCAAGCAAAGAGCGAAGGATCAAGCAAAAGAAGATTAGGGGCGAAGTCAAAAAATCCAGCCGCGACCGTCCCACCGAATAATACAGACTTCTTCAATCCTGTTTTCGACATCATCCCTTAAAATCTGAACTCTATTCGCTGGCCGGGACCAGGTCTTTGTTTTTATTCTTTACAGGAGAGAAGATTCCGATCACTCCATTCACTCCAACACTCATTACAATATTGATGAAGAAGGCAAGGAATCCTATCAGGAGGAGTCCTCCGCATACCATGGCAAGTAATGGAAAGAGGATATAGATAGCTGCGTAAAGAGTCATGGTCAGGCCCACAAGTACGGCCACGTGAACGTGGGGTCCTACAATCCACTGGGTATTGTGAAGAATGCGAACCAGGCCATCACCAGCATGATAACCACGGTATATCAGGTGTAAGCAATCGTTTGTCCTTTTTGGAAGAGAGCGGAATCAACTCTTTTTTTCGTTGTTTTTTAGTTGAGCCAAATTTGTGTTTTTCAGAACCTTAAGTATACTATTCCTGGTCTCCTCCCAAACTTCGTGCATGGCACAGGTGTGGTTGAAAGCGCATTTTTTGAATCCCATGATGCATGTGCCCAGCACATTGAGGCCTTCCACCGAGTCTATGATCTCGGCCAATATAATTTGATCGGCTGGTTTTTGTAATTGAAATCCGCCATTCCGGCCCTGGGTGCTGTAAATGAAGCCACTCTTGGAGAGTTGTGTCAGCAATTGCCTCAGGTAGGGCCATGGAATATCCAGGATTTCGTTTAATTTTTTCGCAGAAAACATCTCACTTTCATGTTCGGCCAGGAAGCTGAGAACCGATAGGGCGTACGATGTGGTTTTGCTGAAATTCATTTCTTCTGTTTCAGGTGCGAAATTAATAATTCTCAGCATTTGCCCGATGGACTTACATGTTATCTTTGTCAGGACCAATCATGATATATGATAGATTCTTTGCCTAAAGTAACGGTGGTACTTCCTTTTTTTAATGCACAGGAAACCCTTTTTCGTGCTGCACAAAGCATAAGTGAGCAGGATTTTCAGGATTGGGAGTGTATCCTGGTTGATAACAACTCCACGGATGAGGGTCTGTTTCTGGCCCAGGACCTGGTCAGGAAGGATCCCCGATTCAAACTTCTTGAGGAGAAGCGGCAGGGAGTAATGTTTGCCTCCAACCGGGGGTGTGAAGCTGCCCGTGGCAGGTATATAGCAAGGATGGACGCAGATGATGTGGCCTTACCGGGCAGGCTTAGATTACAGAGTGAGTTTCTTGACAGTCACCCGGATTATGGTGCTGTTGCCGGACTGGTAAATCATGTCGGTGACCCGGAAACCACAGGCGGATTCAGACGTTTTGTGGAGTGGAGCAATTCAGTTGTCTCCTATGATGAGATTTATAACCGACGCTTCATTGAAGCCCCCATAGTGAATCCGACAGCCATGTGGAGAAAAGATACCATGAAACTCTTTGGGCTTTACCATTCAGGTGATTTTCCAGAAGATTATGAAATGTGGTTGAGGTGGCTTGACCGGGGAGTGAAGATTGCCAAGGTACCTGAGATTGTGCTGGACTGGCATGATTCGGAAGGGCGTTTGACTCGTACAGATCCCATATACAGCGACAGGGCATTTTATGGAATAAAGAGCCAATACCTGGCCAAATGGCTAATGGAGCTAAACCCACATCATCCGGGAGTATGGGTTTGGGGGGCAAGCCGGATATCAAGGCGTAGAGCAAAAATACTTGAGAAGGAGGGAGTCAGGATAGATACCTTTATCGATACAAAGCGAAGCCGTCAGCTTGACAGGGAGGTGATTTACTATGAGGACCTTCCACCTGCAGGAAAGTGTTTTATTCTCACCTACATCAGACAGATGAACAATAGGGAAAAAATCCAGGCCTTCCTGGAAGAGAGGGGATATGTGGAGGGCAGGGATTACCTCCTGGTCTCCTAGTTATCTTTGCGTTTCAGATCCATCTCAAAGAATTTAGTCCAGCTTTCTCCATCACTGGAAAATTCTCCTGTTTCGAACCAGCCATCATTGTCGGTATGGGTCACCGAATACCTTATCTTTCCCTGGGGAACCTCCATGGCCCAGGTGAAGCCTTTTTCGGAGAGTTGTGGTTCATGTTCACTGAAGATACCACCGGGAATTCGCCAGGCATGCCATTGATATTTCTGCGTATTTGCATTGTAGGACATTATTGCCCTGGCATGATGGGCAACTTCCCCATCTTTATCCTTGCCTATGCCCTCCACATCTACGAGGGTTCTATCCAGCTCAAACGAGATGGTTTCAGTCATCTGGAAAGTATCTCGTTGAGGCCCCATCTGTGTCCAGGCAAGCCCTTCCCAGCTTCCCTCAAGCCAGGAAAATTTTTCCATTGCGGCCTGTTGTGCCTCTTCCGGCGATTGGGCATTAAGAATTAGGGAGGATGTGAACAGCAGGCACAAAATGATCTGTTTTTTCATGAGATAGTATTTATAAAAAATCTGAACTCAAACCTTTCTAAGTTAACAATTAAGAAAGTGGAATGTTTGTAATCGATATGTAAGGAACTCTCTTATTTTTGTAGCAGCATACACCAACAATGATACTTTCAAAATTCCAAGCCTTTCTGGTAGCACTTCTTTTTATGGTGTCCGGGAATCTGATTCAGGGACAGAATCTCGATTCCTTATTGAATAATAAACGGGTCTATGGAGCAAAAAATATCGGGGAGCTTGCCCTCCCAAAGATCGATGGTGAACTGGATGATAAGATCTGGAGCCTGGGGGAATGGCAGGGGAATTTTACCCAGCAACAACCTGTGGGTGGTGTCCCCGGTACCGAAAACACCTACGTTAAGGTCTTATATGACCGATCGAACCTTTTTGTGGCCATTATCTGCCAGGATTCAGAGCCGGAATTGATCAGGGATATTTTCGACAGGCGAGATGCCTTAAATGGTGATATGACCGGGATTGCCCTGGACTCTTATATGGATAATAGAACGGCTTTTGAGTTTAATCTAAGTGCAGCCGGTCAGAAGATGGACCTGAAGCACCTTGGTGATTATGAATGGGATTTTAATTGGAACGGGGTCTGGGATGGAGCAACTTCAACATGTGATAGTGGGTGGATTGCCGAGATGAAAATTCCTTTTAGCCAGATCAGATATACAAACCAGGAGGAACATGTTTGGGGTATGCATGTTTGGAGGTGGATCTCCCGAAAGGCTGAGGAGGACCAGTGGCAGTATATTCCCCTTCAGGCCCCGGCCATGGTCTATCTTTTCGGAGAGCTACAGGGGGTGGAACAGATCAGGGGATCCCGCCAGGTGGAGTTCTTACCCTATGTCTCAGCCGGATTGGAACAGATGGCAGAGCTTGAAGGTGGACCAACTTTCAGACCCAATGCAGGAATCGATGCCAAGGTTGGTATTAGCAGCGACTACACCCTCGACCTTTCCATAAATCCCGATTACGGACAGGTGGAGGCTGATCCTTCGGTGCTTAACCTTACAACCTTCGAAACGTTTTACCAGGAGAAGCGTCCCTTTTTCATGGAGGGGAATGCTATATTTGATTTTGAACTGGACGGGGATATCCCTTACTATTCAAGACGAATTGGGAGTGCTCCAAATTTTCCCGGCCAGGTGGATAACTGGAATATTTCCGAAACGCCAAGGAATACGACCATACTGGGGGCTGCAAAATTAACCGGGAAGAGCAGTAAGGGCCTGTCGGTGGGAGTGGTAAACGGACTTACTGCTGCAGAGTATGGCCTTGCCACCAATGATGAAGGAGATGAAAGGGATATTCAGGTCTTACCCATAAGCAATTATTTCTCATCACGTGTGAAAAAGGAATTTAATGAAGGGAATACCATTGTTGGGGGAGTCTTTTCACTGGTAAACCGGATTACATCTGATTCCCTTCTGACGCAAATGCTGCCCTCCTATGCTGTCAGCGGCGGCTTGGACCTGCTTCACTATTGGAAAAACAAGAACTACTATTTCCAGGTGAAATCCTTAGCCAGTCAGCTTAATGGTAGTCAGGAGGCCATCCTTCAAAAACAACTCTCACCCATACAGCTGTTCCAAAGACCCGATGCGGATTACCTTTCAGTGGACAGTACCCTGGAGCGTTTGGGGGGACACGGGGGTCTTGTTCAAATTGGAAAAAAGGGAGGGAGTTTCAACTTTGATCTGCTCGTACAGTATCGTAATCCGGGATTGAACCTGAATGATATGGGCTACATCAAGCAGGCCGATTTTGTTGGACAGGGAGTCGATCTGACCTACCGAATGAATGAACCCGGAAATTGGGTAAGGAATTATAAAATCGTACTGAGTCAAAAGGCCCAGTGGAGTTTCGGTGGAGAGAATACCCTCAATACAGCAGGTTTGTTTTTTACCCTGAGAAGCAATAAGCTATGGACTTATATGCTGACTTATAATTATGAGTTCACACATACTAATACCCGTGATTTGAGAGGTGGACCCGGACTCAGGATAGACGGAGAGCACCTTTCCGGTGTATACCTGTCGAGCAATAACGCCAAAGATCTGTCAGGGAATGCCGGGTTTCATTACAATTCATTTGGGAATGGATATTCTCACCAGGAGATTTTACACGCAAGTTTAACCTGGCTTCCGGTTCGAAAAGTGAAATTAAGTGGGCGGGCTGTAATGAATTTCAGGAAGTATCACCAGCAATATGTGACAAGTTTGTACGGAGCAGATGAGACGCTGTATGTTTTAGGTCACATTGATCAAAACACTTTCTCTTTTACCTTAAGGGCTGAATTGTTTCTCTCACCGGAGCTATCACTGCAGTACTACGGGAGTCCCTACTATTCAGTGGGGAAGTATGACCAATACGGCATGGTTAAGGAGGCAGGATCCAAAGAGATCTCCCAAAGAGTCGAAAGTCTGGATGTTAGTTACAGTCAGGCCTCAAATACTTACTCCTTTGATCACAACGGAAAGTCATGGAGTTTTAATAATCCAGACTTTAGTTTTATGGAGTTCCGATCCAACCTGGTATTCCGGTGGGAGTATAAGCTGGGATCAACCCTCTATCTTGTTTGGGCCCATGATAGATCGGGGTGGGAGAGTCTCTACAATCCAATAACAGACATTACCGGTGAACTGTTTGGTGTTAAGGGGAATAATGTCTTTATGTTTAAGTTGAATTTCTGGTTTTCAGTGTAGTCAGGATTAACTATTTTAGATCAATCAAAAACCATATCCATGAAACGCAGATCATTTCTCAAAAGTAGTATCACTGCCTCAGCAGCCCTTGCAACCGGAGGAATACTAAATGCCACGGCCATCCCTAATCAGCCTGCGAAAGCGGAAAAGAATAATTTCAAATTGAAATATGCTCCCCATTTTGGCATGTTTAAACATAGTGCCGGAGAGGATCTGCTGGATCAGCTACAATTTATGGCAGATGCTGGATTTACGGCAATGGAAGATAATGGGATGAAAGGGAAAGAGCCAGCCATGCAGGAAAAAATTGCCAGCAAAATGGCCAACCTGGGAATGGAGATGGGTGTTTTTGTCGCCCATACCATATTCTGGAGCGAGCCCAGCCTGACCAGTGGAAATCCGGAGAAACTTAACCTTTTTTTGAAAGAGATCAAAGAATCAGTTGAGGTTGCCAGGAGGGTTAATGCTAAATGGATGACCGTCGTTCCCGGATTTGTCACTTTAAAAATGGATATGGGATATCAGACAGCCAATGTGCTAAATGCCCTGAGGCAGGCCAGTGAAATCCTGGAACCACATGGGCTAACTATGGTGCTGGAACCACTAAACTTCAGAGATCATCCCGGACTTTTCCTGAATAAAATATCACAGGGCTTTGAAGTATGCAAGGCAGTGAATAGTCCGGCCTGTAAGATACTGGATGACCTTTATCACCAGCAGATTCATGAAGGGAACCTGATTCCCAACATCGATCTGGCCTGGGATGAGATCGGGTATTTCCAGGTTGGGGATAATCCCGGGCGCAAGGAACCCACTACAGGGGAGATTAACTACCCCAATGTGTTTAAACATATCCACGAGAAAGGGTATTCCGGAATTGTGGGAATGGAACACGGAAACTCAAAGCCCGGCAAAGAAGGAGAAATGGCCGTAATAGAGGCCTATGCCAGTGTGGATCAGTTCTAAGGTTTTACACTTGGTAGTTTAGTAATGACTATTCTGATGCGGAGCCTGCAATTGGGATGATTGCCTTCATGTCGACCGGGCCAAGGGCCAGATCTCCTTTGGGTCCGAGCACCTGATCGGAGCCCATCATCATATCCCAGGTCACCTTTTTGCCGGTGTAAGCCGACTCACGTCCCATGATGGCCGTAAGAACCGATTTGGCAGTCTCCTCGGCCTCAACAATCTGGTTACCTGTACGGATGGCAGTAACCAGGTCGATGTGTTCCTGTACATAGGGACTGGTCATGGTTGACTCACCTTCTGCATTAAGAGGGGCCTCGTATTCATAGAGAACATTTCCGTCGGCATCCCAGATAGCATTGCCACCGTTGGTATACCCTTTGGTTCCCCTGATCTGTTCGCTCACGCTGTTGGCACAGTCATTTATCTGACGGCACATGCTGTTCATATGGACACTTTTGTCGTATATGAAATCCACACTGAAATTATCATAGCAATCTCCGGTGGGCCTTCTCAACCTTGAACCCATGCCAGTTGCCTCAAGGGGATGAGTTCCCACGAACCAGTTGCTTACATCGATGTTATGAACGTGCTGCTCCACAATGTGATCGCCTGATAGCCACGTCCAATTCACCCAGTCCCTGAGCATAAACTCCATCTCGGTCCAGGTGGGTTGCTTTTCCTTGTGCCATAGCTTGTTCTGGTTCCAGTAAACGTTGGTAGAAACAATGTCACCCATCATACCTGCATTAACCCTTGCCAGTACATTGTTGTAGTTCCATGAGTGCCTGCGCTGGGTTCCTGTGACTACACAGAGTCCCGCTGCTTCTGCCTGTTTGGAAGCAGCCATAACAGCACGTGCTCCGACCGGGTCAACAGCAACAGGTTTTTCCATGAAAACATGTTTGCGTGCTGCAACACAGGCCTGGAAATGTTCAGGACGGAAGTACGGGGGTGTGGCCAGGATTACAAGGTCAAGGTCCACCTCCAGTAATCTTTTGTATGCGTCAAAACCAGTGAAGCAGTTTGCATCGGGTACCTCAACATCCTTTTCTTTCTTAAGTTTCCTACGGATACCATCAATTCTGTCCTGGAAAACATCTGCAATGGCTACAATGCTCAGGTTCGGACCTGCATCCAGGAAATTGATGGCAGCACCCGAGCCACGTCCGCCGCATCCAACCACACCTGCCCTGATGGGCTGGCCGTCCGGAGCAATATCGATAATGGTGGGTTCAGTCACTTTACCTGTGCTCTCACCTGTGCTGCAGGATTTAATAACTTGGGTGGCACCGATCACGCCGAGGGCACCGATCGCAGATTTCTCAAGGAAACTGCGTCTGCTTGTTTTGTTGGTAGATTTCATTTGTGATGATGGTTATTGTTTGAAAATAGTTCTTACAATGTAAGGATTATTCTTTCATTTCAAGTTCGGCCGTTTCGCAAACTACTCTGAATCCCACATGGATACAGTCAGAATACCACCAGATACTCTTGGGCATCTGTGGATCGGTCTTTAACCAGGCGACTGTCCGGGTCACATCCCTGGAGGCACTTCGGACCAGGTCTGCTCCATCACGGTATGAGCCTCCTCTGATCACATGCTCTTCTCCCATGGTGGGTCCGGTGGGATTGGATACCATTCCTTTGTATTGTGAAAAGGCATCTTCTGCATACCAGTCGGAACAGAATTCAGCCACATTCCCGAGCATATTCACAAGTCCAAACGGGTTCTCCTCCTTAGCTTCGGGTTCGACCGGGCGTGCAGAGCTGTTTTCGACATAGTTGATGAACCCCGAGATTACGGTGGTGTCCACTCCGAAAAGCCTGTTTCTGATGCCCTGGCTCACATATTTTTTTGGATCTCCCTCAAAGAAATATGGGGTGCTTGTTCCGCCCCTGGCTGCATATTCCCATTCAGCCTCAGTTGGTAGCCTGTAGGTCTTTCCTGTGATTTCTGTGAGCCACTGGCAATAAACTTCGGCTGCCTGGTGGGTCATGGTGATGGCGGGCATGGTCACTTTTCCCCATCCCTGATCGGGTGCACCCCAGGGAGGTGTGGGTCCTGAGATGGCATCCACATCCTCAGAGCTTACCGTGAGGTAGGCATCGGAAGTTTTTCCTTTGGCTCCTGTCTGTTTGAAAAAAGCCAGGTATTCATTCCAGGTGACTTCAACTCTGGCCATATAAAAGGGACTGATTGTAGCTTCGGCTACAGGGCCTTCATTCTCTTTCCTGAAGGGCTCATCTTCCGGGCTGCCCAGCTGGAAAGTCCCACCGGGAATGGCTACCATTTCAAAACTTACACTGGATCCGGGGATGTATTCGGTGAAATTGTTGAAGCCATCCATGATGCCGGGTTCGGTATAAACTTCTTCATTAACTGCTTCGGTAATACCAAAATCGGCATTTTTTGCATGTAGTCGATTGGGGTCGTGGTGGCCCACAGTTATGTGGCAATTGATACAGTGTATGGCGCCTTCCTGGCCTTCATAATAGAGATGAGCAGCCAGTCCGTCTTTACTGAGACCCAGGGGAAAGTTGTTCTGATGGCAATCAATGCAGGTGCTTTCAAAGGTGTGAAGCTTAGCATGTTCAATCTGTGATTTTGCTTCCCAATTTATACTTTCAGGATCCTTGAACCATTTTGACCAAACATCCCTGATGCCGGTTCTTGCTTTCTCTGGCAGATAGCCCTCGCCATGCGGTGGTAAATGGCACTCCACACAATGGACCCGAATTCCCCTCTTGTTGTCATAATGAGTGGAGAGCTTCCAGCTCTGGGTCGCCTGCGGGTGAATGTGGCATGATGCACAATATTCGTCCTCCGATGTCTTTACAATGGCTTTATTTCCAAAGAATATCAGGAGGGAAGTAAATACAATTCCTGAGAAGAACAGGAATTTTCCAAAGGGCTTTCTTTTTCGTCTCATAATCAGGTCATAAAGAAAGGGATTTTTGCTTTTTTATTCAAGCTTGAAAGCGAGGGCCTATTTATTTAAATAGATTCTAATGAAGGCCATTCAGATGGTCTTTTGTAACCTGAACAAACCTTGCGCGTATACATAAAACCGTGCATCATTCTGATGATGTATAAGGATTATTCAAAGTTGAATATTCATAACTGTTTATGAAATAATGTATACTCTCTAATTAATCACTAACTGACCTTAACCCTATGTACCCCACTAAAAAGTTCAATCAGATTTCTTCTGATGATCAAGATTTTCTATTATCACTAGTTCAAAAAGGAGGTCCGGAACCAAATGAATATAAAAAGTTTGCGGCCATTGTAAATAATCTTGAGGACGTGGAACTGGAGATATTCAGGGAGGTAATCAGGAATTCACTTAATGCAAACACCCTGATTGGCCATGGATTTGTAAAACCATACGGGTATCCGGGCGATTATTCGCTTATCCACAACATCTATAAAGAATATGTGAATCCCGATTCAAGGTACAGTAATTGGGACATGTTTTTCCAGGACCAGGCTGGCGCACACGCAGTTCGCAACCGCAAAGACTATTTTCTATGCAGGTGTGCTGAAATTGACAAACCCGAAGAAGGAGAAAAACGTGTCCTGATCCTTGGTTCAGGACCTGCTACAGATGTTCATGAATATATGCTTGAACATCCAGACAGCAAGATCAAATTCGACCTGGTTGATTTTGACCAGAATGCCATAGACTTTGCTAAAAAACAGAATAAAGATTTTGAACACTCCATTGATTATATCAAAATGAATGTGTTAAGGCATAAACCTTATCATTGGTATGACCTGATCTGGAGTGCGGGACTTTTCGATTATTTCAAGGATAAGCATTTCGTTTATATGATCAACAAGTATTATAAATATTTGAACGATGGTGGAGAGTTTATCATCGGTAACTTCTCGACCAGCAATCCTACCCGAAGGCTGATGGAGGTGCTTTCCGACTGGTATCTGAATCACCGTTCCAAGTATGACCTGGTGAGGATGGCGCTTGAAGCTGAAGCAAAGGAGGAGCAAGTTGAGGTCGATATGGAAGCATTGGGAGTAAACCTTTTTTTAAGAATAAAGGCTGCATAACTCATGAGAATTCGAAAAATGGTCCACGGGAACCTTTTTGGATTGCCCACCTCTGGTCGGGACGACTGGAAGTTGAACAAGCTGACACTCGCTTTCAGTGGAAATATCAGGCATTATGAGAAGGATTTCAGGAACGATTATTTCACCCGTTCTTTAAATCCATTCCGATTTTCCCTGGTGCTGGCAATCTTTTTTTTTGGTTTATTTGCCTTCCTTGATTCAATGTTGCTTCCTGAACTGAAGCGGATCTTCTGGATAATCAGATTTGGAATTACCACCCCGGTTCTGGTAGCCGTATTGTTATTCTCCTTTTCGTCGGTATTCAAGAGGTATATGCAGTTTATTCTGTCCGGAATCATGTACCTGACAGGGCTGGCCATTATCGTTATGATCATTTTTGCTGCGAGGATGGCGGAGAATTACACCTACTATGCCGGGCTTATCCTTATCTTTATTTTTGGCTACACCTTTATTAAGGCCCGCTTTATATATGCCAGTATTGCCGGTTGGACTATCGTTGCTTCTTATGAGGTAGCGGCTATTTGGATTTCTGATACTCCCATTGAAATCCTGCTTAATAATAATTATTTTTTTATCAGTGCCAATGTTATCGGGATGTTCATTAGTTACTTCATGGAACACAGCGCCAGGAGGGACTTCTATATGCGGAACCTTCTTGAAAAAGAACAGGAAAAAGTAAAGGCCGCGAACAATGCTCTTGAAAAGCGGGTGATGGAAAGAACCCATCAGCTTACTATTGCCAATAAGGATCTTAAAAAGGAGATCGTGGTGCGGCAACATCATGAAAAGGAGAAAGCCAAGTTGGAAGGACAACTCATTCAACTACAGAAAATGGAGACCATCGGGACATTGGCCGGTGGAATCGCACATGATTTTAACAACATTCTGACACCCATCCTGGGTTATACTGAAATGGCCCTGGAAGAGTTGGCGGAAGATAGTGTCTTAAGGTATGATATTGAGCAGATTAATGGGGCCGCCACAAGGGGAAAGGACCTTGTGCAGCAGATTCTTACTTTCAGCCGGCAGGTTGATGTTGATAAGAAACCCCTGAAGTTAGAGGATATTATAGTTGAAGTATTAAAACTGATCCGGGCCTCTTTTCCATCTAATATTGAGATTCAACAAAAATTGAACTCCGACACTGGTACAGTGCTGGCGGATGCCACTCAAATGCACCAGATTATTATGAATCTTTGTACCAATGCCTACCATGCAATGAAAGATAAAGGGGGAGAATTAAGTATCATGCTGGACAAGGTAAAGGTTGGTACCAGGCCTATTAAGGGTTCGGCAAAAATTCAAAAGGGTAACTATGTAAGGCTTACTATATCTGATACAGGGCATGGGATGGATAAAAGGACCATGGAAAGAATTTTTGAACCCTTCTTTACAAAGAAAGAGGTGGGATCCGGATCAGGACTTGGACTTTCTGTTGTGCATGGTATTGTGAATAATTATAAGGGATCGGTCGTAGTGAAAAGTGAACCCGGGGAAGGAGCTACCTTTATGATTTACCTTCCCCAGCATTCAGAGGAATATGTCCCGGAGAAAGAAGCAGACCAAAAGGTCAAACGGGGACATGGAAGCATTCTTTTTGTAGATGACGAGAAAGAAATTACATTTATGGGCAAAAGAATGCTGGAAAGCCTGGGATATTCGGTACATATAAAGAGTGATAGCCTTGAAGCCCTGCAGGATTTCAGCAGTAATCCTGATCAATATGATTTGCTGGTTACAGACCATGCCATGCCAAAGATGATGGGCACGGAGCTGATTGGCAAGATGAAGGAGATCAGGCCCGATTTGAAATCGATTGTGATCACCGGTTATCAGAATTCAATACCAAAAGACGCCATGGAACAATATGGCATTGCAGATATAATATCCAAACCTCTAATCCTTAGTGAGTTCAGCGAAATTATTCGTAGAGTTCTTACAGAAGAGGATATAAAGAAAGCTTCCTGATGAAAAAAATCCTGATCATTGATGATGAGCCTCATATTTTGCTCATGTTAAAAAAAATGTTGGAACGGAATAATTATGAGATTGATATGGCAACAAATGGTGCTGAGGGAATCGAGCTTTATAAGCAATACACCCCTGACCTTGTAATTACCGACATCATAATGCCTGAAAAGGAGGGTTTGGAGACCATCAGGGAAATGAAAAGGCTCAACTCAGATCTAAAAATCATTGCAATGTCAGGAGGAGGCAAGGTTTCTGCTGATAGTTATCTGAAAATAGCCGGGATATTCGGTGCAAGTAAGAGTAGTGCAAAGCCCTTTTCTATGAAAGAAATGCTCGTCGCTATTCAGGAACTCCTACAGGATGATTCTGAAGGCGAGGGTACAGCTAAGACTGAACAGGGGGAATCCGGATTAGAAAAGGAGAATAGCTGCTAGCAGGGTAGTGGCAATAACAAGCAACCTGTATAGCCTCTCCGGGAGGAGGCGAACCAGCCATACTCCAAGGATAGCACCCACCGTAATGGCGGGGATCATCACCAGATCCAGGGTGAAGGAATCGAGTGTAATGGTCTTCCAGGACCAGACGTGAAGGTGTACCTTTGATAGGTTCACAA
>NIWG01000991.1_pt1 | contig 14186 bp, 21 predicted proteins | sample 1523271 | NCBI WGS metagenome assembly NIWG01 (sample SAMN06894523, study PRJNA379456) | ciliate metagenome | isolation source: three single ciliate cells amplified by MDA sediment | place: USA: Santa Barbara Basin
AAAAAATTCTTAATAAAAAAGATATAAAGGTTAAAAAAGTTTTTTTTGAGAATTGATGTTTGAAAAACAAAATTTCTTTTTTAAAATAGCATTTTGTCTATTTGCTTCCTTTCAAATTAGCTCTTTTAAGATTTTATTGCTACTTTTTCTCTATTTTATTATCTCACCAAAAATTTTCCAATATTATTTTTTAGTCCTTCTAAGATTTTTACCGTTTTTTGTCGTTTATTTGTTGTTTGGCCTTCTATTTTCTTTGGATTATTTTCAACAAATATTTTTTATTTCGAAATTTTCCCTATTTATACTTTTAGCTGTTTATCTGACAAAAACAACAACTCTTAAAAATTTTTTAGCCGATATTTCCTTTTTGAAATTAAAATATTATAATGCTATCTACTATATAATATCGCTGATTATGTTTGTTAATATTATCTATAATAAAAGAATAGAGGCGATAAAGGATTATACTTCTGTAATTAATCGTAATATTATCAAAAGTGTTGGATCAAAAAGCAACGGTCTCATAAGTGAGTCTAAACCAAGATATTTCAGTATAATAGCTAATACATATATAGTAATTTATATTAGCACTGTATCTGTTTTATATTATTATTAAGTGAGCTTGTTTTGCCTACAAAAATTGTTGTTTCTTAAAGCTTTATATACTTTCTTTAGATGTTTAAATCAGAAACTGGATTAATTTTTGTCTCTTTAATCTATTCCATATTTATTAAGTTCTGAAATAAATAACAGTAATTATATAGTCGTCCCTGAAAAACTACTTAAACTCTTATAAATAGAGGATTAAGATGAAAACTTATGTCGCTCTTTACTACTTCTTGCTAATCTAATCTATATTCGCCCGTTGAGCCCATAAGAAAAAGAGCAAATCTTTCTCAGTTAAGGGTTAACAGTTAATAGTTAATTTCCCCGAGTTTTAACTTGGGATTTTTTGTTGTCTGAACCGCTGATTTATTTGAGAAAATGATTGTTTAATTTAAATAAAAAATGTTACACTAATAATCTGACGAATAATTTATCTATTTTTCAGGATTAACTATTTAACTACTCCTACCCTTAAGACCCAAAATTTTATATAAACTAAATAACAGTATCATCGTCGCACTAATCTGAACTAAACTGAGACTATTTTTATTGATAAAATAATCCATTACAATTGCCGTTATTGGCCAGAAAAGTTCAAATAGAGTCGCAAACGATGCTGGTATCCTTTTTAATCCATAATAGTAGATAAAAAGTGCCACTGCCCCACTTGTAAAAACTATCACAATCAAAAATCCCCAGTGTATTGAAGAGAGTGTTGAAGTAGCATATATATCTTTTGATACAACTATAAAAACCAGAGCAAGAATTGAAGTTAAACCAAAACGTAGTGCAGTTGCAGTTTTAAAATCAATATCTGTTACAATTTTTTTTCCAAAAACTGTGGATGAACCAAATGCAAAAGCAGCAATCAGTGCAAAAAAAGCAGCACTGTGCAAAAAATTGAGTTTAGTAATATTGATCCCGTTTTTACCAAAACCAATAAGATATGCAGAAATAATAGCCAATACTGCCCATAAGTAGAAGCGTTTTGTTAATTTTTCTTTTAAAATAAGCCTCGCTATAAAAAGGGCAAAAACCGGCTGTAACTTTTGCAGAATAATGACAGTTGAAAAACTCACACTTCCGGCAAAAGCTGCAAAAAATGCCTTTGTGATGAATAAGGTGCCAATAAGCCCTCCAAAAAGACAAACCCAAAGAATGGAAATCCAGTCTTGAAGTAGCATAGAAGTCAATGCTTTACGCCCTTTAATAAGAAAAGGTGACAAAACTAAAAATCCCAAAAAATGTTCCCAAAAAACAATTAAAGCTGCTGGAAATTGGTAAAATTTTGGACGGATAAAAACACCATCAAGACTCCAGAGTGTTGCTGCTATTGCAACAGACAAACTTCCTATTACTAAACGACTTTTTTGATTTTTCACAAAAACCTCCCAAAAAAAAAAGGCCTCAAAATGAGGCAGCTAAATAATTAAACTTTTTTCATCTAGACTTTAACTATCGGTTTTGGAATTTCACCAAATCAGCATTTATAATATTAGCTCGCGGACTATAACCGCCGGTCGGGAATTTCACCCTGCCCCAAAGTTTGAAAACGATAAGTTTTATTTATAATTAAATGTCAAGAAGTTTAGAAAATCCTATCATAATGCCCAATAATAAACAATGTAGACAAATAGTTATTGACTAAAAAGTATAGTATCAAAACATAATATTATGTGGTTAAGAGTTAAAAAACAAAAAGTTTTAAAAACTATATATGAACAAGATTTTCATGCAAAAATATTGTGGAAAGAGGTAGAACTGTTTCTAATGGGATATGGTGTGAATATATCAAAGGGAAATGGTTCAAGAATAAGAATTTATATGAACGGCGTTAGAGCTGTTTTCCATAAACCTTTTTCGGATATAGTATGTGATAAAGGTTCACTTAAGTCGCTAAAATCCTTTTTAAAAAATGCAGGAATTAAAGATGTTAAAATATAAAAATTATTTTGGTAAAATAGGATTTGATGATGCAAATAGCTATTTTTATGGAGAAGTTGTCGGACTAAAGGACATTATCACTTTTCAGGGGAAAAGTGCTTCTGAATTAGAAAATGCCTTTAAGGTTTCAATAGATGATTATATTGATTTTTGTGAAAAAAAGGGCGAATCTGCCGAAAAACCATATTCTGGAAAAACTGTATTGAGAATGCCACCTGATCTACATAGAAAATTGGCTATAAAAGCAAATTTAAAGGGAATGAGTTTAAACGCTTATATAGTTGGTATTTTACGAAGTGTTATTAAACTTTAGGTTTTATAGAGTTTGAGCAGTTCACCAATATCATTGCAACAACATCTCACTGAAGGATTAACTTTTTGCAATTTGTTTTACCCGTGAAGGCAGTAGTGATTTTGCAGATTTTTTTTTATAGCTCCACATCCACTCTTTATTGCATTCACAATTGATTTTTTAGTCACATTTCTACAATAATAGACAATTTGTTTATCAGAAGTTTTTTCCAATTCATTCTATCTTCTTTAAACTATTTAAAAACTTTTTAAATTCTTCAGATGGCTCCATATCAACATAAAAATATTTTGTTGCAGGAGCTGGTGCTAAAGATAGAGTTTCCATAAAATCTCCATAATTTACGATTTTATCATTATAAGTAGAAATTTGAATTTTGTTATAGCTTTTAGAGAGTGAGGTTCGTTTGAAGGCATCACAATCATCTCCCCTTTTTTGAGAGTATAAACTTTTTCCGAAATTATAATCTCTACCCTACCATCCAAAACATAAACCATAGCATCAAATGATGCTGAATGTGTAGAGAGTGTTTCATCTTTATCAAAGGCAAAAAGTGTAACAGTTCCCGTTTGCTTTTTTATTACTGTTTTGCTGACAACAGACCCATCGTGATATGAAACTAAATTCTCCATATTAGATATTTTTACATTGGTATCCATTTTATAAACTCCTTCATATTAATTAGTTTAACTCATTGTTGTAAATATACATAGATTTATTTCTTTTCTAAGATTTTCCAAAATCCCTTATATTTTATCTGGTCGTTTGCAACACAAAAATCAACCTTTTTTGCCAAATCTATTGATTTATCAAAAGCCTTTTGGTTTATTACAAAATTTGGTTCTCCAAACAATATTTTTCCATTCTTTTTCAGAACATCAAATAATTCACTTAGTGCTTTCTTTTTATTTTTTATCTCGTGTAGAACCGCATAAAGTAAAATAAAATCGATCTTATTGTGATAATTTTTTATACAAAGTGAATCTTCATCACAAACAACTGTTTCTAAGTTATTGCAATATTTCGTTTTTTTTGCACGCTTTTTAAGACCTCTAATCATACCTTCTTGCAAATCCACTGCTATAACTCTCCCTCCCACTCCAACCATTTTGCAAATGGGCAAGGTAAAAACTCCTTAAATTATTTATTACAATAATAATTGAGTTAATACTATGTCAAAGTTAATTTGAACTCTCTAAAACTTTTTCTAATATCATTTTATTTAAACAAAATTTGCTTGATAAAAATTTATCTGCCAGCTCTATGGTAGAAACTATTTTTGGAGGATTTATGAAATATATCGGAGCTCATGTAAGTGCTGCAGGTGGAGTGGAAAATGCACCTGCAAATGCCAGCAAAATAGGTGCAAAAACTTTTGCTCTTTTTACTAAAAATCAAAGGCAATGGAAGGCAAAAGAGCTTACAGAAAAGAGTATTTGTCTATTTAAAGATAATTGTAAAAAGTTTGGGTTTTCACCAGAAAACATCCTCCCCCACGACAGCTATTTAATAAATCTTGGGCACCCCGACAAAAAGCTTTTGGAAAAATCACGAAGTGCTTTTTTGGACGAGATGAGGAGATGCCAAATTTTGGGACTAACAAAACTTAACTTTCATCCTGGAAGCACTTTGGGAAGGATTGATGAAAAACAGTGTTTAGAAAAAATTGCAGATTCTATAAACATTGCAATAGAAAAAACATCAAATGTTTGTGCAGTGCTGGAAAACACTGCCGGGCAAGGGAACAATCTTGGTTTTCTATTTGAACAAATTGCATACATAATAGAAAAAGTGGCTAACAAAAATAGAATCGGAGTATGTCTGGACACTTGCCACGCCTTTGCAGCCGGTTATGACATAAAAACAAGAGATGGTTTTGCAAAAACACTTTCTGACTTTGATAGAGTTATTGGTTTCAAATATCTTATGGGAATGCATATTAACGATTCAAAAAAGGATCTGGGCAAAAGAGTTGACCGCCATCACAATCTGGGTAAAGGTTTTATTGGTTTGCAAACATTTAAGTGGATTATGCAAGATAGAAGATTTGATGAAATACCACTTATCTTGGAAACCCCGGATGATGCTCTTTGGGAAAAAGAAATTAGGATGTTATATTCATTATAGATTTTTGGAAAAATGATAATTTAGCTGTGGTTAGATTAGGCAATGTGGAACAGAGGGAGAAGAATTTTGGATTTTGTGTGAGTTTGAGAAGTGCAAAGAAGAAAAGGAAAAGTTGCAAAGGAAGGTGGCGGTATTTCAAAAAGAGCAAGGTTGGATTTGAAAAAGCGAAGTGGTAAAAAGATTATGACAAAAGATAATTATTTAAAATTAACAAAAAGTAAAAATCGTGAGTTAAAAAATAAATGATGTTTGACAAAAATCTATTTTTCATATCCGAAGTATAGCAATTAGTTTTATAAATAATTAAGGAGAAGCAATTTATGGAAAATAAAATATATGAGAGAGTTAAATGAATGTTGTAAAAATTGAAGACATTCAAAAATTGATTTTAAACATACAAGGTCAATATGTTTTGTTAGATAGTGATGTTGCAAAGATTTATGGGGTTGAAACAAAGGATATTAATAGAGCTGTTAAAAATAATCCCGAGAAATTTCCTAAAAATTATATTATTAAAACAACTCAAAATGAAAAAAATGAACTGGTGAAATTTTTTCACCGGTTCAACAATCTCAAACACTCAACTTCATCCCCAAAAGCTTTTACAGAAAAAGGTTTGTATATGTTAGCCACTATCCTAAAAAGTGAAAAAGCAATTCAGACAACTATTTCCATAATAGAAACTTTTTCAAAAATAAGGACTTTATCTCGCAGTATAAAAGAATTATCCTTAATAACGGATAAAGAGAAACAGCAACAAAAGATAAAACAAAGTGGTGAGTTAATTGCTGAAATTCTTGAAGATGATTTAAAAATAACCGATACAGAAACATCTTTTGAGTTAAATTTTGCAGTTTTAAAGTTTAAACATACAATTAAAAAGAAAAAGTAGTTTTCTTATTTGACAAAAACTTATTTTTCATAAAAAAGCATAACAATTATTTTTATAAATAATTAAGGAGATGATAATTTATGGAAAGTGTTTTATTAGATACAATTGCAAAGGATTTAAATTTTATAAAAAAACAAAATTTGTACATTATAGAAGAGTTGGAGGAGTTGAATAGTTATAGAGAACTTAGACCTGAATTTATATCAGAAGTTCTTATGCGAAAAGATGATAAGTCTAAGTGGTTAACTGAAAAAGAAAGTGAAATTCAGTTTGAAAAACTAAAAAAAAAGAGTTAAGAATGTATAGAAAGGTTTTGTCAAAAAGTTTTATGAAAAACATCTCGCAGGTCAAAGGCAAAGAGTTAAATATAATAGTAAAAAAGATTGATGAAATTACAAAAAATGATAATCTAAAAAGATATAAAAATTTAAGATATGAACTTAAACAGTATAAAAGAGTTCATGTAAATAAATAGTTTGTTATGATATTTTTTGAAAAAAATGGAGTTGTTTATTTTGATTCGTATAAACATCACGATAAAGTTTACAAATGATTATCCCAACCACTCACTTTCACACCTAAGTAGTAACAAAAAGATTTCCTCAGCCAAGTCCAAGACTTGATATTAATCGAACTAGATACATTTTTTAATAATTTAGTTCAATGGTTTATTTTCATAAATAAGTTTAACAAAAACTTATAAAGGAATAAAAATACAAATTATTATGCAAATCCAACAGACTATCAAAAACAAAATTTATACGGTTCGTGGTATTCAAGTGATGCTTGATCGTGATTTAGCGATTATGTATGAAGTTGAGACAAGTTAACTAAACAAGGCTGTTAAAAGAAATATGAAAAGATTTCCAAAAGATTTTATGTTTCAATTAAAAAAGGCGGAGAATGAAAACTTGATGTTCCAAATTGGAATATCAAGTCATAAACATGGTGGGACTAGAAAATTACCTAATGCTTTTACAGAACAGGGAGTTGCTGCACTTTCTGGTGTGCTTAGGAGTAAAAAAGCAATTCAAGTAAATATTCAAATAATGCGAGCATTTGTTTCAATGTGCAGGTTTTTTGCCACAAATAGCGAAAACCTGTTAAGACTAAATCTTGTTGAAAAAAGACAAATTGCCTTTGAAATTAAAACCGATAAAAACTTTTCCAAAATCTTACAAGCACTTGAAGATAAAACAATCAAACCAAAACAGGGTATCTTTTTTGACGGACAGATTTTTGATGCATATAAATTTGTTTTTGATTTGGTTAAATCTGCTAAAAAATCCATTGTTCTAATTGATAATTATATTGATGAGAGTGTTTTAACATTGTTTAAAAAAACAGGTAAAAATGTTAATATTCAAATTTTAACTAAAAATATTACAAAGCAGTTAAAACTTGATGCCCAAAAGTTCAGCTCTCAATATGCGAAAATCAATCTCGAAAAATTTGATAAATCACATGATAGATTTTTAATAATTGATAACAAACAGGTTTATCACTTTGGAGCATCTTTAAAAGATGTGGGTAAAAAGTGGTTTTCTTTTAATAAAATAGATTATGAGTTATTAAAAGATAAATTGAAATGAATTTAAGGATTTGACAAAAAACCTATTCCCCATATCTTAAGTTTAACAATTAGTTTTATAAATAATTAAGGAGATAATAATTTATGGAAAGTGTTACAATTTCAAAAGATGAGTATGAGTTTTTTATAGGGATTAAGGAGAAATTTGAAAATTTTTTATCTAAAGCACAAATTAAAAGTTGGAAAAAATTTAATCCAAAAAAGTATTACGGTGTTGCAAAATCTTCAAATTATGAAGTTAATAGATATTTAAAAAATATACGAGATGAATGGAAGTGAAATATTTAATTGATACAGATATTTTAATTTATTACTTTAATGGTTTAATTAAAAGTAATAAAATAGATGTTGTTTTGATAAATAGTTTTAATATATCAATTGTTACAAAAATTGAGTTTTTAAGTTGGGATAAGTTATATTCTGATAAAATATTATTTGAAAAAGCAAAAGAATTTATTAGTAATGCAAATGTTTTTGATTTAAATTCTATAGTTTGTGATATGACAATTGAATTAAGACAAAAGCATAAAATAAAAGTTCCAGATGCAATTATTGCATCAACTGCTAAAGTCTATGATTTTAAAGTGTTAACAAATAATTTAAAGCATTTTGAGAAAGTTGATGTTAAAACAATTGATGTAAAAAAAGCTATAATGGATATTTTAAGTAGATTAAAAGCTTGTTATCTAATTATTCACCAATTCCTCACTTTCCCTGCTTTCACACCTAAGTAGTAACAAAAAGATTTCCTCAGCCAAGTCCAAGACTTGATATTAATCGAACTAAATACATTTTTTAATAATTTAGTTCAATGGTTTATTTTCATAAAAAAGCATAACAATTAGTTTTATAAATAATTAAGGAGATAATAATTTATGGAAACAATTACAATCCCAAAAGATGAGTATTTTAATTTGAAAAGAGTTAATAGTGAAATTGAAAATATTAAAGAAAATTATGTTTCAAAAGATGAATTTTATAAATTGAAGGATATTTTACAAAAAAATCCAAAAGAGATTAATCCTGAGTTTTTACATGAAATATTATCTATGAAAGAAAAGGATTTTTTGACTGAAAAAGAAAGCGAAAGATTTTATGAAGATATTTTAAAAGAAGCAAAAAATGATTAGAAAGATTTTTGCAAAGGAATTTAAAAAGGCATTTGATAGATTAAAAGGACAAGAAAAAACAAATTTGGCAAAGAAAATAAAAGAAATTGTTTCGTCTGATAATTTGGGTAGATATAAACCTTTAAAATATGGATTAAAAGGTTTTAGAAGAGTTCATGTAAATAAATCTTTTGTGATTGTATTTAGAATGAATGAAGATTCAAATTCTATCTATTTTTATAGATATAAACATCACTATAAGTTTACAAATGATTATCCCAACCACTCACTTTCACATCTAAGTAGTAACAAAAAGATTTCCTCAGCCAAGTCCAAGACTTGATAAATATTTTTATAGTTCAAAATACATTTTTAATTATAAAGAGATTGAGTGTTTAAAAAACACGAAACTCTTGCTGTGTAAAGCTTCAGCAGAAGTTTTAATCGAACTAAATAGATTTTTTAATAATTTAGTTCAATGGTTTATTTTCATATCCAAAGCATAACAATTAGTTTTATAAATAATTAAGGAGATAATAATTTATGGAAACAATTACAATCCCAAAAAACGATTTAAAAAATCTTCTTCATCAAGTTGTACATGAAGAATTAGAACAATTTTTCCCAAAATATGAATTTGTATCAGATAGTGAACAAAAAGAGATAGAAAAGCTTTATCCAACCCTTTTAGATGATGATATTATTGAAGATGATTTAGTTGAATTGTAAAAATGTATAAAATTAGAATTTCTAAAAAACAATTAAATTTTATTAAATCGCAAAACAATTCGAAAATAATTTTATCCAAACTAAAATTATTAAAATATTTCAAAATAGAATATGTAAATTTGGATATTAAAAAGCTTAAAGGAAAATTCGTAGGGTTTTGGAGAGTTAGAATTGGAGAATTAAGAGCTATTTTTATTGGTTTTGGTTTTGGTTGCAGCTCACCCACTTCCAGCGAAGACCCAATACCCGAAGACCCAATCCCAACTACAGACACAACTTATCTTTCTTTATTAGATACTTTGCAAAAAGAATTAATAGGAACTAAAGATTCAGTTTATAGTAACATTACAACAGCAGATGGTTCACTTCCTGATACAATTGATGATGGAACAATTCGTGATATAAATGATACTTTAAAAGCTACAATTTCTATTTATTTAGATACTTTTTATTCACAAGATATTGATAGTTTAAGACAAACATATATTGATAGTGAACTTTTTAAAACTGATACATTTAAAAATATTAGAACTTTGTATGATACGATAAGGGATGCTCCTTTTATTGATACCTCTGTTTATATTGGAAATATGGGAGGAGATACTGTAAAAATTAATTTGGAAGAAATTTTAGATAGTGTGTTAAATTTTGCAATTGATAAAAATGATGCACCAACTCAAAATCATTCAGCAGATAATAGTTATTTTGCAAGTGATGCAGAACATTTTGTTGTAAATAATGAGTGGGGGTATCCTATTGAAGAATTTACTCCAAATGACTCAACAATCACTTTCGATAGAGGAGCCGATGATATCGACTCTTTTTTTTTGCTTAAATTTGGAAGTACAGAAGATCCCGAAGGAGACAGTTATACAAGATATATACAATTTACAGAAAAAGACAACCCCGATATTGTCTATTGGCAAAAAGAGATAACAGATCCAAATTTAACTGAATATAGATTAACAAGTGATGAGTATAATGAATTAGATATTGCATTAGTTCCAGCAGGTCTCACAAGAGATTCAGACATATATATTAAAGCAAGAGATTCTCCTTATGGAAAAGAGTCAATTTCATCAAAGATAAATTATCAAGAAGATTAAATTTACTACTTTTAAGATGTTCTGAACTTTTATTTTATTTTCCTATATTTTTATTATATGGAAAATAAAATAAGAGTTCTTTTTGTTATTACAATATTGATGCTCTGCATCAATTTTGTGTTTTCTACAAGTTACAACGACTTTAATAAAAGTGAAGAAAGTGTTAATATTGGTGATAATTATTACCTTTTTTATAATGAGAGTAATTTCGATTTAGTTCTGAGGTTTGTGGAAGAAAAGTATTATGATAACAGAAATATTGAAGAAGATTCTTATGGAATTAATTGGACAGAGAGATTTCACAATAGATTACAAATTAACCCAATTGATTCTATAAATCAATGGTTAGATGATTTAAATGGGGATTGTATTCTTAGAAATAAAGATTTAGTTCCAAATGTTCCCAAAATAAATGTTACAATGAATTATAATGCAGATAATTATCTTTTTAAAAATAGTAGTGGTTATTTTATTAAGAAGAATGGTCCATCTCATCCACTCTCAGATTTAAATTTAAACTTAGATAACATCCTACAAACCAACTACTACACAAAAGCAAAACTTACAATCACAATATATGGGAATGGAAGTGCAGGGGAAGAAAATACAACACTTTCAAAGGATGTATATTTAAAACCTGATAATGAAGTTTTTAACGAAAACATTATTTCATTTCAAGATTTATTAGATTATGTAAGAGGTAGTTATAGCGGATTAAGATATATTGATTTAACTTTTGAAGTTGTTGATAATAAATGTCAAAATTATCAAAATGGAGATTCTGGAGACCTAAAGTATAATGATATAACAAATTATACTTTCCCAATTATTATTCAAACAGACAATCTTGAATTAATTCAAATAAATGATACTGAAAAACTTTTAGATGATTATGATAAACAAAGTGGAATTGTTGTAAAAAATATTACAAGTGAGAAACTTATAATAAATGATGAAATAATTGAAATAGATGATATTTCTGATATTGAATTTATTGAAGATGATGAATCCAAAAAAATTACAGCAAAAGAAATTGCATATATAGCACATAAAATAGAACCGTTATCTAATGCAGATGATGTTGAAAAATTAGTTTCAAATATAGTTGAAACAACAAATTCAGTTGATATTAATAAAATAAGTGAAATTGGAACTACTACAAAAAATGTTACAATTTCACTTGATTTATCAAGTTTTGATTTTGCAGATGATGCAAATTCACCACAAAAAAATATTGTAGTGTATCAAATATTTGATAAAGAAGAACTACCTGATATAAACCAAATAACATTTCCAGAAGGCACACCTGATAACTTCTTTGTAAAAGACAAAGACCCCGTAATTGGTTGGTATTTTGAAGATCCAGAAGGTATTATAAAATATACACTACCAATTGAAGCTGGAGGAATTACAATTGTTGTAACTGACCCTATATTATTTAATGATGGAGACTTGATTGTGAATTACCGAGAAGGGGAATGTAATGATTATGAAGCTAACATATTTAATATAGAAAAATTTGTAGATTCAGATGTTTATCCAATAGACGATACAGAAAATAAATTTAAAGTATGTGTTGGGCATATGGATTATAATTTATCAAATGATGATACAATTAACCCATTTGTTAATATTTTTGAATATGAAGATAATAATAGTCAAAAATATAATGCAACACTTTCATTAACTGAAGATATACCTGATTTATATTGGGATGTAAAATTTCAAACAGAAAACCCAACAGGAGAATATACATGTTTAGGGTCGGTTACAGGGGATTATTTTGATCCTCATTCTCAAGCTCCTACTTGGGAAAGATTTTAGATAAGCAATGAGAGCAAGGTGGTAATGTTCATTTTCTTTACTTGTCCTAAAAAAAATGGATTATTTTATTTTGAAAAGCTCTTTTTATCAACCGTTATTCCTTGACCAAAAATATTTCAAAAACTTTGTGGTAAAAAATTTTAACATTAAAAATTCGTTTATGAATAAATAAGAGGTAAACTTATGGAAAAGAAGATGAATATGTTAGATATTTTTGGTTCAAATGTATTTAGTGCTAGTGTGATGAATAAGAGACTACCAAAAGAAACTTATAAAAAACTAAAAAAGACCATTGATAGGGGTACTCATTTAGACGATGATGTTGCAGATGTGGTAGCAGAAGAGATGAAAAACTGGGCAATAGAAAAAGGTGCAACCCACTACACACACTGGTTTCAACCGCTCACAGGTAGCACAGCAGAAAAACACAATTCATTTTTGACACTTACAAAAAATGATCAGACAATAATAAAATTTTCCGGTAAAGATTTATCTCAAAGTGAACCGGATGCTTCATCTTTTCCATCTGGTGGATTAAGATCAACTTTTGAGGCGAGAGGTTATACCAGTTGGGATTGCACATCATACGCATTTCTAAAGGAAGATGCATCTGGCGGAGTTACTTTATATATTCCCACAGCTTTTTGTTCCTACAAAGGTGATGCACTGGACAAAAAAACTCCACTCCTACGCTCTATGAATGCAATATCGTCTCAAAGTTTGAGAATTTTGAGAGCTTTGGGAAATACCACCTCAAAAAAAATTATCCCTTCAGTAGGTCCGGAGCAGGAATATTTCTTGATTGATAAAAAATATTTTGCAAAAAGGTTAGATCTTATTACTTGCGGACGAACACTTTTTGGAGCACCTTCCCCCAAAGGGCAGGAGATGGAAGATCATTACTTTGGACAAATAAAAGATAGAGTAGCCGATTTTATGAAAGATTTGGATGTGGAACTCTGGAAAATGGGCATAACATCCAAAGCCAAACATAATGAAGTTGCCCCTTCACAGTTTGAACTTGCACCTATCTATTCCACAGTAAATATAGCAGCAGATCACAATCAACTTGTTATGGATACCTTGCAAAAGGTGGCACTCAGGCACGATTTGGTTTGCCTTTTGCACGAAAAACCATATACTGGGGTGAATGGATCCGGCAAACACAACAATTGGTCACTTATTACTGACGATGGAATAAATCTTTTTGAACCTGGAAACACTCCTTCCCAAAATAGCCAATTCCTTCTCTTTTTATGTGCAACTTTAAAAGCATTTTATCTCCATTCTGACCTTTTACGAGCATCAGCATCAAATTCCGGAAACGACCACAGACTTGGAGGGAACGAAGCACCACCAGCTATTATCTCTGTTTTCCTTGGTGAAAACCTATCCAAACTTTTAGAAAACATTGTCAAAGATAAACAGGTCAAAAAAATAAAAGAAGAACTCATTGAGCTCGGTGTAAATTTTTTGGCACGCTTGCCAAAAGATAATACAGACAGAAACAGAACTTCACCAATGGCATTTACAGGAAATAAATTTGAATTTAGGATGGTGCCTTCTTCGGCTTCCATCTCTATGCCAAATGTTGTTTTAAATACAATCGCAGCCGAATCTTTTGATGAAATTGCCACACTTCTGGAAAAAAGTGTGGATATTCAGACGGAGATTTCCAACTATCTAAAAGCTACTATCAAATATGTAAAAAAGATTGTATATAACGGTGATAACTACGCTGATAGCTGGATAGAAATAGCAAAAACCAAAGGTTTACCAAACATAAGTTCCACAGCAGAGGCAATTGGTGCCTACAAAACAAAAAAAGCTATAAATCTTTTTTCCAAATATAATGTCCTATCTCGCGACGAACTCCTGCCAAGAGCACAAATCTATTATGAACGCTATATCAAACAAGTTAATATAGAAGCTCGTGCAGCTCTAAAAA
>NIWG01000960.1_pt1 | contig 13975 bp, 16 predicted proteins | sample 1523271 | NCBI WGS metagenome assembly NIWG01 (sample SAMN06894523, study PRJNA379456) | ciliate metagenome | isolation source: three single ciliate cells amplified by MDA sediment | place: USA: Santa Barbara Basin
TTACAAAAATATACGCTAATATCTCTGCTTCTTTGGCTTGACTATTTATTTGCTAAACAGACAGGTAGCCTTAATTAATTCTAAAGGCCAATCTTATGATGATGAGCCTCAAACAAATTTTTAAAGAAAAGGGTGAGGATTATTTTAGAGATATTGAAAACAGGATTTTGAGAGATTTAATGTTAAACGACTATTATCAGGTAATATCAGTAGGTGGCGGGGTGACAAAACTTTCCGAAAATATCAAACTTTTAAGAAAATATTCATATCCTATTTGGCTTTTTGGCCCTATATCTACCCTTCTTGGGCGGGTTACGAATATAAAAAAAAGACCGCTTTTTACAGGTAACAAGGTGCATTTACAAACACTTTTGGATAAAAGAATTGAATCCTATTTAAAAACTTCATCGCTTTTTTTGAATGTAGAATATTTGGATAAAAGAGAGGTTCTTCAAATTTTGTTAAATGAACTTGTGGCAATAAAATTTTGTTCCAAAAATACCTAACCCAAAAAAAGTAGTGAAATTAAAAGCTTTAATTAGAAAAAATCTTTGCAAAAGACTCTATTTAACAAGTTTAAAAAATCTATTTTTTCTTATCTCGCCTCTTGACGATGAGAAAAAAACAAAAAACGGGGTTCCTGTAATATATTTCTTTTCCAAAAATCCCCAATATCTACTATCTTCACTATTTTCTCTATTATCTCCCATCACAAAATATGAATTTTCAGGGACATAAACAGGACCAAAATTATCTCTAGAACCCATAAATTTATCTCCCCAATAAATTCTGTACTCAGCATAAAGTGTAAATCTGGGAAATGTTAGCGGATCAATATGCGACACATAAGGCTCTTTCAAAACTTCATCGTTTATATAGATAACCTTATTGATAACTTCTAACTTATCCCCTGGAATACCAATTACCCTTTTTACTATATTGTTTCTAGCATAATATGCAATATTAAAAAGCGTAATTTTTTTTGCCCCAAAATAGAAACTATCTTCTAAATCAAAATATAGTGGGGGGAATATTTTGATATAATTACCTCTTGTGTTTTGAGTTGACCTATAGTTAGGAAGTCCTGGTTCCTCTGGTTGAGCAGGATGACGAAATGTTACAATATCCCCTCTTTTTGGATCGGTAAAAAAAATATTTTATCTTATTGGCAACCAGATAGTCGCCCACCAAAAGAGTTGGTTCCATAGAAGCGGATGGAATTTTGAAGTTTTGAAATGTGTAATTGCGGATTACCATTGCTACTACAAAAGCAAATAGTATTGCCTCTGTCCACTCTTGAAATGAGGACTTTTTTCTTTTTATCTGAATCTTTTTATTTTTTTTGAACATTTGTTTTTTATAAACTTTTATTATTAATAAAATTTTGCCAGAAGTATTTAAAAGAGCTATTTTTCCGAAGGGCATCTTTATAGGAGAATACATTTATTAGTTCTGTTATAAAATCAATTCTTGAATTGTATTTTTTTGGAATTAATTTATTAAATTGTTCTTTTAGAATCTCATCTGTATTCTCAAAATACCTGATTTTCAATTTTTTAGACTCTTTCTCATTAATACCCGCTATATACCAGCTTTCTATCTCCTTTTTTACAATAAATATTCTCTTTAAATTGATACATTTTAATTGGGCTATTACTGATTGTTTTTTGCCACTAATACAAGGAGAGTGATTTATATCTGTTAGATAAATATAGTCAGCATAAACCATAGAATCAATCGATTTAAAAAAATTGTATCTCTTTTTTATAGGCATTGGTTGGTATTTAATAGTTTTAACATAATTATATTTATCTTCCAAAATAGGATTTATTATGGATTCAATAAATCTTTCATCATCCTTATCCTTCGACAAAAACATACAATCTTTTGTAGTTCATATTGTCTTAAAGTAAATCTTGAACAAAAAGCTCTTCAATTCCAATTTCATTTTCCAAAAATGTTTTTACTTCATCTTTGTCTTGTGGTCTGGAAATTGTAGAAAAGCCGTCTTTATCACGAGAAACAAAAAGAAGGTTTTCTAATCCAACATTTTTGACTATTTCAGGGTTGTGTGTGGTGACTACTATCTTTTTATTCTGAGATGCTTCCCTCATCATCTCCACAACTCTTGAGATTAAATGTGGGTGAATATTTCTCTCCGGTTCTTCAATTATAGTTAGAGGTTTTCCTTCAAAATATAAAGCCAATATTAAAACTACCAAGTTTATTGTTCCATCCGATATTAGAGAAGCGGGTAAATATTCTTTTGTAAAATAAGTTTCTTGAACTTTGAACAAAAGAGATTTATCTGTAAAATTATCTACACCAAAATTATTCACAAACGGAAGAGTATCTTTTATTAAATTAAAAAGTTTTCTTTTCTTTTTTTTGTCCTCGGTAATATTTCTAATAGCAATTGATAAATTGCTACCATCTTCTTCCAAATCTGCCTTACCGGTTATTGGAACAGCTTTTTTTGGTAGCTTTGGGTCAAAGTCATATATAGAGAATTCTGTAAATACTCTTTCTTCACTAAAATAGGGCAAATAAGTACTAGAAAAATTTTGAAGGAGTAAATTATTTTTTGGTGAATTCCTTTTTTGAAAAAATGCTGGGAAATTATCTTTTAAAAAAGTTTTTACACCAGAAACTCCTTTAAAATCAGTTTTTATTTCACCATTAACTACAGAATTTATTAGCCTACCCTCTCCCAGCTCTTTTTTAATTCTGTTTTTGTTTTCTTCCATAAATAAAAGCTTACATTTAAGAATTACTCTATCCTCAACAATATCATATTTTTCTTTTTTTTCTTTAAATTTAAGTGAGAATTTATAACAAATTTCAAAAACTCTTACACAACAAGAATTAACTATAAATATATCTGTACTAGTATTATTATCTATTAGAGAAGTAATTTCAAAAGAGAGATTTTCTGATGAACCTAAATTAATATTTCTGAGGTATTCAACTCCACCTTGCATTGAAATTGCATTTTTTAAGCCATGATTTTTTATATCTCTCAAAAAACTAAATATTTGAACAAAATTGGATTTTCCAGATGCGTTTGCACCAATTAAAACATTTAAATCACCAAGATTTAAATCTAACTCCTTGAAACTCTTAAAGTTTTTTACTTTTACTCTTTTTATAGCCATTTTTTATCCTCACCAGTTATTGAAACATTGTTTCTAATAAAACATCCAGTTTCGTAAAACTAATATTTTCTATCCCACACTCTCCAATCCCATTCAAAAGCACAATATCAATTTTATCACCTATCCTCTTTTTATCTTTTTTTATATTTTCCATAATGATATTTTTATCAACTTTGACATTTGGAACAACCGAGAATCTATATAATAAATTTTTAATTTGATTAAAAGTTGCAAAAGAAATAGAACCCATTTTAAAAGAAATTTCCGATTCAATAAGCATCCCATAACCGACTGCCATGCCGTGATCCAATTTGTAAAAATTTTCAACTGCATGCCCTATTGTATGCCCAAAGTTCAAAATTTTACGAACTCCTTTTTCCTTTTCATCTTCATTTACCACAGCTGACTTTATTTTTATGGAATTTAAAATATAGTCATCTACTATTTTTTTTTGAATTGATAAAGGTTCAGTTTTCTCTAAAGTGATAAACATATTTTTATCTTTTATCAAGGAGTGTTTAATTATCTCTGCATATCCGTTAATAATCTCTTTTTTGGGTAAGGTTCTAACCATCCCTGTATCACAAATAACAAATTGAGGTTGAGAAAAAGTTCCCAAAAGATTTTTATATTTCAGGAAATTTACACCGTTTTTCCCACCAACGGATGCATCTACCTGCGAAAGAAGTGTGGAGGAAACAAAACAAAAGGGCAATCCTCTCATATAAATTGATGCGATAAAACCTGTAATATCACAAACAATTCCCCCACCAATTCCAACTATATAATAACTTCTATCAACACCTAAATCCAAAAACTTTTTTGTAATAAACTCTATTGTGGAGAAAATTTTAACCTTTTCTGACTGACCTATTTCAATAACAGGAAACTTTGGGAACTTGTTTTTATAAAAAGCTTTTACCGTTGAATCTGTAATTATAACACATTTATCTGTTTTCAGATAGTCAGTGAGATTTTCTAATTTTTCACCTACATAAATTTTTGATATATCTTTTATATTAAAAATCTTCATAATTCTTTAAATCAATTTCTCCTATAAAAGTTGTTTTACTTTTGCCCAAAAGATGAATATTTTCGCCATCAAATTCAATTTGGACTTCTCCTCCAAGCACTTTTAGGGTTATGGAAGATTCACATTTTTTTGATATAATGCTTGCAAATGCCCCGGCACAGACACCTGTCCCACAGAAATGAGTTTCACCCGAACCCCTCTCCCAAACTCTCATATTTATATTATTTTTATTAAGTATATTGATGAATTCAATATTAACATCAAAATCATTTTCTATTTTTTTTCCTATAATAGAGATATCTTGAGGAATTTTTTCTAAAAATGTTACAAAGTGATTGTTGCCGAGATTTATGTTAAAAAATAGCTTTCCATCAACTTCTTTTTTATCCAAAAATTTTGGTTTACCAATTAAAACTCTTGTTTCTCCATTTTTTAACACCTCACCGGATCTTCTGCCGGAGTCGGTTGAAACTGTAATAAAATTTTTACCTTTTATTTTGGAAAGATAACTGACAACACAACTCAAAGCGGAGCCGCACATTTTTCCTATACTTCCATCTGCATTAAACATTTTCATTTGAGCATCACTTTCTTTATCTTCTTTAATCAAAACAAGACCATCTGCACCTATGCCAAATCTTCTGTCAGAAAGCTTTTTTGATAGTAAAGCATAATCCACATCTGCTCTTTTTTGTTCGTTGAAGTCGATGTAGATATAATCATTACCTTGGAACTGCATTTTAAAGAAATTTAACATCTTAACCTTGCAATATTTCATCAAAAATATCTTGAAAATGGAAAAATCCAACTCTACCAGAAATAAAGTGAGCAGCTTTGAGTGCACCCAAAGCAAAACCATTTCTATTTCGAACAATATGGGAAAGCTTAATTGTATCAAACTCAGAGTCAAAACCGATAATGTGAGTTCCGGGAATGTCGCCACAACGGACACTTGGAAAATGAAGTTCATCTTTTTCTATTTTTCTGTTTAGATTATCTACACATAATCTATTTTTGCTTTTTATATTGGATATAACTATCTCTGCCAGAGATTTAGCACTACCCGAGGGGCTATCTTTTTTTCTATTGTGATGGTATTCCATTCCATAAACATCATAGTTTGGGATAGTGTTTATCGCTTTGCATGCACTTTCTACAACTTTGTAGAACAAATTCATACCAATTGAAAAATTGGAGCCGTAGACAATCCCATTTTTTTTTCTACCTATGAGTTTTTGAATTTTGGTAAAATCACTCTCCCAACCGGTTGCACCAATAACTACTCTTTTATTGTATTTTAAACACATCTTTGCATTTTGATAAACTTCACTGCCCAAAGAAAAATCGAGCACAACTTCTGAATCCGATAGATTTTTTTTTGTCAGTTTTTTATTCTTTAAAGGGTCTATAATCCCAACTACTCTGCAATCACAATTTTCTGATAATTGGTGTAGCAGTTTTCCCATTTTTCCATATCCGATAATTGCTATTTTTAACATTCTATCTCCTTTAAAATCTAAATTTCTCTTTTAAAACTGAATCCAACAAAAAAATTTTTATTATAATCAAATGAAGGATAGTGAAGATTCAAATTCATCGTTTTATTTGTAAAGAGTAAAGATAGTGTGCTATGTATTTCTGGTTGAACTCCCAACTTAATTGTATAAAAAGGATACCAGAATCCATCATCATACGATGAAATAATGTAGTTTATGTCAAAAATATTTTCAACAAAATAACTTTTGTAAAAATCGTATTTATAATCAATGTATATCGTTGTTCCCCAAACATTTGTGCTTATATTTTCTGTATCTACTTCTCCTTGATATTCAGCAAAAACTGCAAATTGGCTGAATGGTCTTTCATATCTTGATATTGGATAGAGTTGCTCTCCTATAGATGTGTCATATTCATAACTTTCTCTGTAAAATACATCTTCATTTTTTAGCCCTTGCAAAAATCCCTTTCCATAAAATCTGTTTTCCAATAAAAGTTTAAAAAATGTTTTTTTATTTTGAACACTATATTCGGAACCAAAAAGAGTTGCAACTGTATTAGGATCAAAACCGGTGCCAATATCTCTCATTGCCTGCTGGGAATAAACATTTAAATCAATATTTTTTGAATATTGCAAAGATGAGGCAAAGTTGAGAGAATTATTAGAAAAATCCAAACCTGCAGTTTGGTCCCATAAGTAAAATCCAAAACTCACATCTGCTTTTGCAAAATCTGCAAAGTTCAGGTTCTCCATAGAGATTATATGGGCAAAAAGGTCATCCATTCCCAATCCAATACCGTTAATTAAATCTCCAAGCCAGCTGAACCTATAACTAAATAGATTATTGTATCTTGTTTTGAAATCAATTACCTGTGCATCAAGATTGTAAATAACAAGGCCATTCATTAATTTGAAATTTTCCCTGTTACCCATCATATAATCGGTCTTTAATTTTGGAAGAGTCCCAGCAATTAAAAATTTTGGATAGACTATTAAATTTCCGGTACTATAAACCCCATAAGAGAATCCTCTGTGTTCTACGACTATATCTGTGAATAGATCTAAATTATCTGCAATATCGCTTTTTGTGCGAAACTCCACATAAACTGCCCCGTGAAACAGTGGGTTATCTGTTATTTCCGGGTGGTTATAAGATGCTCTTAAATCCTCTATAATATCAGGTACAGAAGGGGAATAGTTATCATTCGAATTATTTAAATAATAGTATCCACCTTTTAAATCATACTCTATTTCAACTGAATATAGAAAAAATGGTAAAATGAAAAATATAAAAGTTTTACAGAGTATTTTGAAGAATTTCACAAAAGATTCTTTTATTTGTTTGTAAAATTATCTCTAAACTCGGATTTTCTATCTGCTTCTCTTTTTCCAAAGAATTTTTTACAATTTCATAAATATTTTTATATTTTATTTTTCTAGCCAAAAAGAGTTTTACTGCCGCTTCATTTGCAGCATTTAATACAGTGGGCATCAGACCTTTTTTTTTACCTGCCTCAAAAACTCTAAACTCCTATATTTGAGAATTTCTGTTTTAACGCTTTGGGAGAAAATACGCTCAGGGTAGGTTAATGCATAAAGAATGGGAAGTTTCATTGATGGTCTGCTCATTTGAGAGATAATTGATCCATCAATAAACTCAACCATAGAGTGAATGAAGGATTGTGGATGGATAACAGTTTTAATATTTTTATACGCTATTTTAAAAAGATGATGAGCTTCTATAACCTCAAGTGCCTTATTGAGCATACCCGAAGAATCTACTGTAATCTTCTGCCCCATTGACCAAGTAGGATGAGAGAGAGTCTGTTTAAGGGTAATATTGTCAAAATCATCTAAATCTTTTTTTAAAAAAGGTCCTCCTGAAGCTGTAAGATAGAGATTTTTTATATACTTTTTGGGATTATTTCCAATACATTGAAAAATTGCCGAATGCTCGCTATCAACAGGCAAAAGTTTGGAAGTTGATTTTTTGAGTAGTTTGTTTATAAGTTCACCAGCCATTACCAAAGACTCTTTATTTGCAAGTGCAAGGTCTTTTCCACTTTTTATAGATTGAATGGTATAGATAAGACCGGAAGATCCGGATACGCTGTTCAGGACTATATTTGCACTACTGCTATCCAATATTCTTAATAGTTCATCTTCACCAAAATAGATTTTTGTCCCGTTTGGAAGTTTGGGAACTCTATTTTTAATATTTTTGTCGGTTAAGATGAGACTTTTTATAGAAAATTTTTCTGCAATTTCAAAAAGCTTTTGATAATTTCTATGGCAAGAGGCAAAAACAATTTCAAATTCACCTTTATGCTCCGCTACCACTTCAAGTGCAGAGTGACCAATTGAGCCAGTTATGCCCAAAATCCCGATTTTTTTCATCTAAAATTCGTATTAAACTTCTTCTATTTTCTTTCAACTTCTATAAACTAAAAAGCAATTTTTTCTTTTATAATTACACCTTTACCGGAAACTTTTACCTCTACTGTTCCAAAAAGGATGAACTCTTTTATTTTCACATCATATTTGGGTGCAAGTATATAGTCAACTTCACTATTATTTTTAAGGGCATTGTTCATAGCCTGAGCTTTAATAAAATCCATATTATAATACCCAATTCCAGTATTCAAAAATGTGTATTCATCTTTTAAACCAAAAGGAAAAATGAGGATACGGAGAACTTTTGTTTCCCCTTCAATTTTTTCTACAATTTCATAATTTTGACTCTCTACATTTAGACTAACAACTCCGATTGCTTGTGGTTGCATTTTTTGATTTACCGAACAAGAAACCAAAAAAACTACGACAAGAACGATAAAAACTAACTTTTTCATATTTTCTCCTTTAATCGTTATAATTACTTATTTAATGGCTTTAATCGCCAATCTACTAATTTTTGTTTGAAGACTTTTTAATTCATCACCTTTGATTTTCTTGCCAAATACAGATTTTCCTCTTTTCTTTTTATACTCTCCCTTTTATCATAGTTTTTTTTCCCTTTTGCAAGTGATATTTTTATTTTACACAATCCTTTTTGGTTTATGAAAATAGATTTTGGAATGATGGTTAAACCCTGCTCTTCTGTTTTTTTTTTGAGTTTATTTATCTCTTTTTTGGTCAAAAGCAATCTTCTTTTTCGCTGTGGATCTTGAATAATATTAGAACTTTTGTCATATGGCGCAATATGAAGGTGCAACAGCCACGCCTGCCCACTTGTTACTGAAATATAACTATCCAAAAAACTAACTTTGCCAGCTCTGATTGACTTTATCTCTGCACCTTTTAACTCTATGCCAGCATCGTATTCATCCATCAGATGGTAGTTAAACGATGCTTTTCTGTTTCTAAAAATCCTCATAAATCATATCTGCTTTTGGTATATCTCTAGACTCTTTTCTTGTTCTCTTTTTGGAAAACACATCAAAACCCATAATCCCTACCCCAAAATATATAGCTCTATCTTCTCGCAAGTTGGCAGCTTTATTGCCTCTGAAGAGGAGAGTGAGAGAAAAATCCAATCTGTTGTTTTTGTTTTTGGATGGGAAAGAGAGACCAAAACTTGTACCTTGTTCTATAACACTATTAGAGTTTGCTTCAAAAGGTAGATTTTTGTAGTAATAACCAAACCGAAGGGGAATGGATAGATACCAGGGATTGTTTCCTTTGGAGGGTGTGTAGGATGTTCCGAATGAATATTTTATGGTATTGCTTGTATTGTCTATAAAATCACTATCTTTCCATATTTCATATAATAGATCAAATGCAAAAATAAATCTTGAATCAAATCTATATGCCATACCAAAACCTGCTTGGTCTGGAAGTTTTAAAGAATATGAGGTGCTTTCTGAGTAGGATGTATCGGTTGTTGTAGAATCTGTAGGGTCAGACTCTTCGGTTGTAGAGAGATTTGAAAAACCATCCATTTCAACTTTGGAATTGTAAAAGAGTCCGTATGAAAAGTTTAAAATTTTTTGTGATATCCCGATATTATAACCAAATCTATTGTCGGAAAACTCTGTATAAGTGGTAGTATTGCCACCTTGGTTATTCGCCTCAATCTCGGAGAACTCCACACTTCCCAGATATTGGTATGCACCAAGACCTATATTAAAAAAGGGAAATCTTTTTCCATAAATAAGTCCGGCACGGAAAATATTTGAATTGTACTCTTGAGTAAAATCACTCTCTTCACTCTCAAAATTGGATAACAGATATGAGTTAAAATTGAAAGCTACAGCATTTGTTAAAAATGGATATGTAAAATTAAAATATGGAAATTCATAAGATTTTAGGTCAATTCTTCTTGCAAACTCATCACCGTCAAACTCCACACGTTTTTTTATATAAGCTGTGGACATTTTGACATTATTTGCAGTCATAACCAAAGAGGGATTTATAAATGATGAATTTATCCGAAAAAGGTCTCCAATTGCTGTAGAACCCATTCCAAGTGAAAAAATATCCGTACCATAGGAGTTTTCCGGAAAACCAAAAGGTGCAAAGCTGGAACTTGCAAACATTAAACTAAAAATCACAAAAAAGAGAAATATATTTATTATTTTTTTCATATGATTTTATTTTTTATTGATTTATTTAATCTCTCTGTTTATCTGGAGATTCCTCTTTCGGAATTTTTTACAAACTCAAGAAAAACATTTTGTTCTTTTGTTAAGTTAATCTTCTCTTCCATCTCTTTTTTTGCCAGTGTAAAACTTTTGTGTGAATAATAGAAGACTTTGAATATCTTTTTAATTGAAGCTATTTTTTCATTTGAAAAGCCTTTTCTATCTAACCCTATTGAATTAATTCCTATTACTTTGTATGGATTTCCCTCACCCCTTGTATAGGGTGGTATATCTTTCCTAACTGCAGAAAAACCTCCCACAAAGGAGTGCCTTCCAATTTTTGTAAATTGGTTAACAGCAGATAAACCCCCAATATATACATCTTCTTCTACAATGACATGACCTGCAAGGTTAACTGCATTTGCAAGAACTATTCGGGAATTTATTTTGCAGTCGTGAGCAATATGGACATAACTCATAATCAGATTATTATCGCCAATTATGGTTGGTGAGCCTATATTTGTGGAGAGATGGATGGTTGCAAACTCTCTGATAGAATTGTTATTTCCCATAATCAGTTGTGTGGGTTCACCTTTGTCTTTTAGGTCTTGCGACCTTACTCCCAGAACCGCAAACGAATAGATTTTATTGTTTTTTCCAAGTATTGTTTTGCCTTTTATAAGGGCACTGGATCTTACATCACAACCATCACCGATAACTACATTTTTGCCAATTATGGAATAGGGACCGATTTTTACATTTTTTCCAAGTTTTGCACCTTTTTCTACGATTGCAGTGGGATGGATATTTGTTTGGCTCATAAATTTATTATCTGTCTACAACTTTTGCAACAAGGTCTGCTTCACAAACTTTATTTTTCCCCACATAAGCTTCACCGTGCATTTTGCACAGAGATTTTTTAAGGAATATAACCGATAGTTCCATTGTCAGGACATCTCCCGGAAGCACTGGTTTACGGAACTTTACCTTATCTATTGCAGCAAAATATGCCAACTTGTCTTTTGGATCATCGTGTGCATTCAAGAGCATTATACCGCCGGTTTGTGCCATAGCTTCGATTACCAAGACTCCGGGCATTATCGGATGTTCTGGGAAATGACCTTTGAAAAAAGGTTCATTTATTGTTACATTTTTGATACCAACAATTCTTTCGCCAGAGACAAATTCAACAATTTTGTCTACCAACAAAAATGGATATCTATGCGGTAATATTTTTTGAATTGCATCAATATCAAACACAACATCTTTGAGTTTTTTCTCCTGATATTTTTTTTCTAGAATTTGTTTGGTATAGATGCCTCGTAGTTTTTTTACAAGAGCTACATTTGTTTTGTGTCCAGACCTTGCAGCTAAAATATGTCCCTTAATGGGAATTCCCAATAGTGCCATATCGCCAATTAAATCGACAACTTTATGACGAACAAACTCGTTATAGTAGCGGAGTTTTGTTCCATTTAAAAGCCCATCTTTTGCAACTTCTACAGGTTTTTTGAATCCAAACATTTTTTCCAATTTACGAAGCTCATCCTTATCTTTGTCTGGGTCTGCTATAACAACGGCATTTTCAAGAGAGCCACCTTTTATAAGACCTTTTTGTTTAAGAAGCACAATCTCGTGTAAAAAACAAAAGGTTCTGGCAGCAGCAAAATCTTTTTCAAAATAGGAAATAGAAGGTAACCAAGTATATTGAGTAGAAAGACATGGGTGTTTGTAGTCCACCATAAATGTTATTTTTAGTTCATTGGATGGGAGAATAACAACATCAACATTCTCTTCTGGAGCAGAAAAAGATATTGGCTCATCAAACTCAAAATATTCTCTATCCGCTTTTTGTTTGACTATGCCAGCACTTTTGAGCAACTCCACAAACGGTTTGGCACTGCCATCTGCAACCGGAACTTCCGGACCATCAACCTTGATTATTATATTATCTATATCCAAACCTTTGACAGCAGCAAGCACATGCTCAATTGTGGCGACACTTGCCTTTTTTATGCCAATTGTTGTTCCTCTGGAAATATCAATCACATGTTCTATATCAGCCAGAATTTTTGGTTCACCAGCCAGATCAGTTCGGACAAATACTATTCCGGAATCCTCTTTGGCAGGATGGAAACTAACTGTGGAAATTTCACCATAATGCAGCCCAATTCCTTTTAGCTTAACAACTTTTCCAATTGTCTGTTTTTTATCGCTCATCATAATATTGTCCTTTAGAATTAATTAATGCTACCTGTTTGTTTAGCAAATAAATTGTCAAGCCAAAGAAGCATAGATATTAGCGTATATTTTTGTAATTTCGGGTGTGTTAAAAGGATAAATCACTTTGCAGAAAAGAGTCGTGCATAATCTCTTATTATTCAAAGTTTAATGTCTCCCCTTTGAGCCATTCCACAACACTATTTAGTGCTTGGATTTTTGTTGAGCCACTTCTTATGGCGTCTGTATAGATAATTTTTTGTTTGTTGGCACTTGTTCCTTTTTCCAATATTTTGTAGAGATGTTTTATCTGCTTTTGATATCCAAAAAATCTAATATCTTTATCTAAAATTTGGACAAGCTCATCTATCAGATTTTTGTATGATACAGACTTTCCCAGTCCGCAGTCAATTAATTGCAACTCATTATCCAAAAAGCTATACCTTGCTGCTCTCCACCTGTTTTCATTTATAAGAGTTCTGGGATATATTCTCCATCTTTTATTATTGACTCTGAGCCTATACAACATTCTAACTATACATCTTATAAGAGCCGCAACGGCAATTGTATCCGATAGATTTGTGCAGATATCGCTAATACGAATCTCCAGCGTAGGCCAATTGGCGTTCGGCCTTAAGTCCCACCAAATTTTTGATCCATCTTCAAGTGTTTTTGTTGACTTAAGAATTTCCAAGAATCTATCAAATTCACCCCATGAATCGAACTCCTCGGGTAGACCTGTTCTGGGTAGTGCATCAAAAACTGCAAGTCTGTAGGATAGAAGTCCGGTATCTCTTCCTTCCCAAAAAGGGGACGAGCTCGTTAGTGGAAGAATGTGAGGGAGAAAATATGTGAGTTGACTCATCAAATCTATTTTTAAATCATTATCAGGAATACCAATGTGAACATGCATCCCGCAAATTAAAAGCCTTTTTACTATATCCTGAAAGTCGTTTGCCAGTTGGAAATACCTCTTTTTTGGAGTATGTTTCTGTTTTCGGAAATCTGCAAATGGATGTGAAGAGGATGCAATTAAATTCATTCCATACTCCTTTGCTACATCCGAAATACCAAGTCTAAAGGACTTTAACTCTTTATATAACTTATCAATGTCTGAAGTGGGTTTACTACCAATTTCTATTTGACTTCTTAAAAATTCATGCGTTACTATATTTCCCAAAAGACTTTTTATCTTATCGTGAAAATCGGAGGGTGTATTTGTAACCAAGTCGTTGCTATTCCCATCTATTAACCAATACTCCTCCTCAACACCCAGGGAAAAAGGTGGCGCATTTTTTGAATATTTATCTAATTTATCCAACTTTTGCCTCCATAATTTTATTAGTTAAACACATTTTTGCAAAGCATCAAAAATAAGTTTTGCCCATTTTTTTTGATTCTTATCCTCTTTTATCAAATCTTGCCGAACTTCTATAAAAAGATATTTATATTTTCCTTCCGAGTGGTAGTCAATAGTAAAATCCTCCAA
>NIWG01001076.1_pt1 | contig 13927 bp, 11 predicted proteins | sample 1523271 | NCBI WGS metagenome assembly NIWG01 (sample SAMN06894523, study PRJNA379456) | ciliate metagenome | isolation source: three single ciliate cells amplified by MDA sediment | place: USA: Santa Barbara Basin
TACTAGGACCAATATTATTCAAAATAAACGTAAGCTTACCTTATATTCTTGTCGGAATCGGATGGATTTTATCAGGAGTATTTATCTTATTAATGCAAGAACCAAAAAATTATACAAAAGAAAGATATTCAATAAAGAACCATATAAAACAAATAAAAGACGGATTTCATTATACAAGAACTCATCCTAAATTAAATAAATATTTTTTCTATTCAATATTAGTAGGACTGCCTATGATAATATTTAATGGATTATATAATCAACCATATTATTTATCAATAGGATATTCAATAATTTCATTATCAATAATAATACCAGTTATTAGAGGTATTGGTATATTTACTGCTTCTCAAGCTCATAAAATAGAAAATAAATTAGGAGAAAGGTTTTCATTATTTTTGTAAATCTTGAGAACAATCCTATTAAATGAGATGTTACTCTTCCTTGTGAATCTTTTAATAGATCTCCGTTTGGTTGCCTAATTGTTGATAAGAACATGTATAGTTGATTAAATGAATCAACGACTAGAGTTTTATTTTTTAAATCTTGTAATGATATTGTTTTTGTTTCAAATAATTGATTTATTTTACATCCCATGATAGATTAAAATATAATATTATTAATAAAGTTTATTGTCTGTTGTTATAGAAAAGTATTTATTTATTGAGTCTACTTTACGAACATTTTATTCATTACATTTTTTATAAGAGGGAGGGGGACTTGCCCCATTCGGGGATACCTCTTCTTTTGATAATTATATTTGAATGTGAGTCTGACTTAATAAATACTTTTAGATAATTTTACTAAACATTTTTTCTAAATTTTAAGATTGTAAAAGTGTTTCATTCTAAGTGTTTTATATAATTATATATTTCATTTGTATAATTTCTATTTTGATCTATGTTAAATATAGATAGACTAGTATTTTGAAGATTTTTTATTTTTCTAATTTTTTCTTTTAATGATTATCTGTTTTACTTCTTGTATTATTTAATTTATTAATGGTTACTTTAGTTTATATGTGTTGATGGCATTATTTAATCTTCTAATATTTTATTTTTATCTTTTATATGGTCTTTTATATGGTCTTTTTCTTTTGCTAATTTTACTTTTTTTTCTGTTTTATCTGTTTTATCTAATATTTTATTTACATCTACAACCAAATTATCATTTTTATTTTCTTCTTCTTCTTTTTCTTCTTTTTCTTCTATTTTTATATTCCTTAGCTCTTCTATTTTTCTTTCATTTTCTGAAACTTGTTTTTCTAATGCTTTTTCTTTTTTTTCTTCTTCTTTTATTGCAGGTTTTATTATATCCATTATTTTATTTTTCTGAAAATTAAAGTCTTTTAATTTTTTTTCTGGAATATTGTTATTTACTGTATTTAATGCTTTGAATAATCTTTCATTTATTTCAATTGATGCTTCAATTATGCTTATTGTTATTTTTCTTTTCCATTCTAATTTATTTTCATCTAAAACTATTACTAATTCTCCTAATTTTTCAAATGCACCTATTATATTATTAAACATCAATTCTGTATCTAATGGATTCATTTCTTTTTTAAAGATTAATGTATGTTTATTTGTAAGCATAGTTAATATTTCACTTAATGTATCTTCTAATGATGAAACATATATATATAAGTCGAATATTTCTCTTTTTCTTATTGCTTTATCTTCTATTCTATTAATAATTCTTGATAAATCTTGACTAAATATTAGAAGTGATGATCTTAATCTGTTAATTTTTTCGTTAAATGATATTTCATAAATTTCACTTAGAATAATATCCTGTTTGATGGATACAAGTTTTGATGTTACCATTGCTAATATTAATAAAGCTAATATAACTTCAAAAATTGCTAAAACTTTGAAAAATCCAAATGGTATAATGTCTCCAAATCCTGTTGTTGTTGCTGTTATAAAACTAAAATATATGTTATTCCATAAATTATTTACAATTACTTGATTATGTGTATTGTATAAATATGATTTTGATCCTGGAAAAAAATAATATATTAATGCAAAAGAAATAATCTCTATTGCCCAAAGCAAGAAAATGTTCATAAAACTAATTCTATCATGCCAGGTTTTTACTCTTTGACCTCTCTTTTTAATACTACCTATAACATCCTTGAACCGCACCATAAATATATGTTAAATTTATTTCTTTATTAATGTTTTTAACTTTCATTTAATTATTATTGAAATTTAAAGAAAAAACTCTCTTTGAAAATTTATTTTTTTAAAGTAAGGCTTCATGGATTTTTTCAAAATCTTTGATTTTTTAATTCTTTAATTTTATTAAGAACTTGCATAGTTTATAAAAATTGAAGATAAAAGTCAAGCCTAAAATTGTCTAATAGCATTAATGTTTGTACTTTTTCTGTGAAAATAAATATCCCCATTGCACACAAATGGGGTATTTAAGGAATAAATGAAGATAATGTTTTAATCGATATATTTTTAAATTATATATGGCTATTTATATAAAAGAGGTTGTTAAGTGTCTATTATTAAAAAAATAAAAAGTATTGTAAAAAATCACGTAGGTGGAATAAAAAAAGAATGGCACTTTGATTCTAAAAGCACTTTATCATCAGGTCCTGTTATTGTTAATAAGGATGGTAATAATGAAATTATATTTGGTACTAAAGAAGGAAAAATTTATGCGGTTGATAAGGATTCAAAAATTAAATGGATTTTTGATTCCCAAGAGGATTATTCTGAAGCTGAATTAATGTTCTTAAATACTGAGAAAAAAAATTCTGTTACTTCGTCACCTAATATTATTAATCTTAAAGATGGAAAATATGAAATTGTTTTTGCAACTGAATCTGGCAAGGTAATTGCTATTTCTAATGAGGGTAAAAACTTATGGACATTTGATAGTAATGCTTGTATAAAGGGTAATATAATAATTTCAGATGTTAATAAAAACAATGAAAAAGAAATTTTATTTGGAAATTCTGATGGGAATTTTTATATATTAAATTCTAATGGGAATTTAATAAAAGAAATAAATATTGGAACTTCTATTGAATCTACTGCTGTTGTTTTTAATAATATAATTCCTCAAATAATATTTGGAGATAATAATGGGATAATTCACTCTATAAATTTTAATGGAGAAAAAATATGGAAATTCAAAACTAATAATAAGATTGTATCTTCTGGGGTTATTTCAAAATTAGATAAATTAAATGATTCAATAACTATTGGTTCTACTGATGGTATATTATATAATCTTGATCTATATGGAAATTTAATTTGGAAATTTAAGACAAATGGCCCCATATTATCAAAGCCTTGTATTGTTGATATTAATGAGGATGAATTTTCTGAAATAATTTTTGGTTCTTGTGATAATTCACTTTATGTTCTAAATAATAAAGGTAAAAAACTATGGAGTTATGAGACTGACTTTTGGATTGTTGCTACCCCTATTGTTGCTGATATTGATAATGATGGGAAATATGAAATAATTGTCGGAAGCTATGATCATAATTTATATATTCTTGATAGTAATGGTGAATTTATTATGGATTATATGCCTGGTGTTTCTAATTTTGTTAATCAAACAACTGATTATTCTGATACTTCAATTGATTCACCTGGGAAACTTTCTGGTAAAAAACTATGGCAATATGAAGCTGATGATATGATTGTTGGATGCACTCATGTTAAGGATATGAATATCATTATTGTAACTACAAAATCTGGAAAGTTAAATACTCTTAAACATAGTTTTAATCCGACTAATTAAGAAAGATTGTAAGTTCTTACATTAGATAAAATAGATTAAAATATTGAACTTATAGTAATCTTAAAACTTTAAAAAAGAAAAAGAAATTAATTTTCTGTTTCGTTCATAGAAACATTATATGTTGGCATGAATTTACAATTTTCAAGACAAGATACTTTCTTTGTTGTTCCATCAACTAAAATAGTTGCTTCATATGGACTATCAATGTTACTTGAAATTACAACTTGTGTTTCATATCCACCTTCTTTTTTATTATAATACAATGAAACAATCTGACTTCTAGAATCTCTGTCTAAATACCCCAATACAAATACATGAGCTATTTTTTCTGCTTCTTTTTCATGTAAAGATGTTGTTGGAAACTTTTGACATGTTGTTGGATCTTCAGTTTGAGTACCTTCTGCTTCACATATATATATCTTTTTACAGGATGAAACTGTTAATATTGTTAAAATTAAAATAAAAAATAAAAAAAATTGTTTTTTCATTTTTTCACCTTTTTTATGAAAAAATTGCTCCAAACGATAAGTGATTGAGTCATTTTTTCACCTATTCTTTTTTTGAATATGCAATACTTAAATTATCAATAAGAGCTTTTCTTCTTTTAGCACTTTCTTCTGCCTTTTTTTGAAGAACTTTTGCTCTTTTTGGATAATCTGTGTTTAGCACTGTATATCTTATTTCTTCATTAATGTAGTCGCCAAAAGTAATTTTAGAGTCTTTTGAATCAACTGTTAATGGATTTTTTGTAGATGGATTATATCTAAACAATGGCCAATAACCTGAATCAACTGCTTTCTTTTGAATTTCTTGACTTGTACCCATTCCTTTTTTAATTCCGTGTGCAATACATGGTGAATATGCAATTACAATAGATGGTCCATTATATTCTTCAGCTTCTTTTAATGCTTTAATCAATTGCATTTTATTTGCTCCAAGACTAACTGATGCTACATAGATATATCCATAATTCATCATCATTAATCCTAGATTCTTTTTAGGAAGTTCTTTTCCTGAAGCTGCGAATTTAGCAGATGCACCCAAAGGCGTTGCTTTTGAGGCTTGACCACCAGTATTTGAATAAACTTCACTGTCTACTACAAGAACATTTACATTTTTGCCTTGAGCTAAAACGTGATCTAATCCACCGTAACCGATATCATAAGCCCATCCGTCTCCACCAATAATCCAAATACTTTTTTCAACAAAGTTATCTTGAAGTTCTTTAATTTTTCTTAAAAGTTCTCTATTTTTTGCATTTGTTTTTTCAGCTTTTAACAGAGCTTTGATAATTAAATTGTTTTTCTTTGTTTTATCATCAACACTCATCCAATTCTTAATTTGTTTTATCAATGCATTTTGAAGATCTTTTGAACAACCAACTTTTAATAATTTGTTTACATTATCTAATAATTGATTTCTATTTGCATCTCCAGCAAGTTTCATTCCAAAACCATATTCAGCATTATCTTCAAATAATGAATTTGCCCACGCTGGACCTTGTCCATATTCATTTGTTGTATATGGAATTGTCGGGAAAGTTCCGCCATAAATAGATGTACATCCTGTTGCGTTGGCAATAACCATTCTATCACCAAACATTTGAGTTGCAAGTTTTATATATGGAGCTTCTCCACATCCTGCACATGCTCCTGAGAATTCAAATAATGGAGTTTTTAATTGTGTACCTTTAATACTTACTTCAACTGATCCTTCTGTTATATTGTTTGGTAGTGCATCAAAGAATGCTGCATTTTTTATCTCTCCTTTTTTCTTTGCATCTTCTATTGAAACAAACTTAAGTGCTTTTGTTGGGCATGCATTAATACAAAGTCCACAACTCATACAATCTTCACAATATGTTTGAACTTTAAATTGTAATTTTTTTGTATTTTTACTTCTTGAAAGTTCAGTCTTAAATGTAGATGGTGCATTCTTTAAGTCTTTTGGAGCAATTTGTTTTATTCTTATTGCTGCATGAGGACATGAGAATGAACAGATTCCGCATTGTATACATTTAGAAGGCTCGCATTCTGGAACTTGAAGTGAAATCCCTCTTTTCTCAATTGCTATTGTTCCTACTGGTACAACTCCGTCGAGAGTCATTTCAGATACTTTAATATCATCTCCTTGAAGTCTCATTATAGGTTCAATTATTGTTTTTGCAAATTTAGATGATCCTTTTGGAATAAGTTGTTTTATTTTTGCATGTGTTTTTTCTGTTTTATTAACTAAAATCTTAGTTATTGAATTTAATGCTAAATCAACTGCTTTGTCATTTTTATTTACAAGTTCTTTTCCTTTCCCAATATATGTTTTTTCATTTGCTTTTTTTATTAATTTAATAAATTGCTTTTCTGGTAATATGTTTGTTATTTTGAAAAAAGCTGTTTGCATTACTGTATTAATTTTTCCACCTAAACCTACTTTCATAGCAATATCATTTGCATTAATCGCATAAACTTTAACATTATTTTTTATTATTATGTCTTGCATTTTTTTTGTAAATGATGCAAATACATTTTCAACTGGAAGTGATGAGTTAACTAAAAATGTTCCATTCTTTTTTATTCCAGTTAATAAATCATATTTTCCTATAAATGATGTATTATGCAAAGCTACAAAATCAGATTCAGTTAGAAGATATGTTGACTTAATTGCTTTTTTACCAAATCTTAAATGTGATACAGTTGTTCCACCTGATTTTTTTGAATCATATACAAAGTAACCTTGTACTGACATATCTGTGTTATCTCCAATTATTTTTATTGAATTTTTATTTGCTCCAACTGTTCCATCTGATCCTAAACCCCAGAATTTACATCTAACTGTTGATTTATCTTCAGTTACAAAATGTTCTGGTAATTTGATAGACTTATGTGTAACGTCATCATTTATTCCTACAGTAAAGTCAGTTGTACAAGCTTTATCTAAATGATTAAATACAGCTTTTACCATAATTGGGTTAAATTCTTTTGAGGATAATCCGTATCTTCCACCGATTATTTTAATTTTACTTCCTTGTAGAGCTGAAACAATATCTAAGTATAATGGTTCACCAACTGATCCTGCTTCTTTTGTTCTATCAAGTACTGCTATTTTTTTTACTGTTTTTGGAATTATATTAATAAAATCTTTTATACTAAATGGTCTGTATAATCTTATTTTTACAACTCCTACTTTTTCTCCTTTTTTCTTTAAGAAGTTTACAGTTTCTTCGATTGTTTCACAACCTGAACCCATTGCAATAATTATTTTTGTTGCGTCTTTTGCTCCAATATATTCGAATATTTTATATTTTCTACCAAAAACTTCATAAAACTTTTTCATATTCTTCTTTACAATTGCGGGAGCTTTTTCATAATATTTATTTACAACTTCTCTTCCTTGAAAATAAACATCAGGATTTTGTGCTCCTACTTTTGCATATGGATGTTCTGAATTTATTCCTCTTGATCTAAAATCTTCTAATGATTTTGTATCAAATAATTTTTTTAATATGTCATAATCTGCTAATTCTACTTTTTGAATTTCACTTGAAGTTCTAAATCCATCAAAGAAGTTTAAGAATGGGATTTTTGATTCAACTGATGACATGTGAGATATGACTGCTAAATCATGAACTTCTTGTGGTGAATTTGCTGCTACTAATGCAAAACCTGTTCCTCTTGTAGCCATTACATCTGAATGATCTCCAAAGATTGACAATGATTGGTATGATAATGACCTTGCCGCTACATGAAATACTGTTGGCAACATTTCTCCAGCGATTTTAAACATGTTAGGCAACATTAATAATAATCCTTGTGATGCTGTAAATGTTGTTGTTAAAGCTCCCCCAGTTAATGAACCATGAATTGCTCCAGATGCTCCTGCTTCTGATTGCATCTCTGCAATTTTTACTGATTGGTCAAAGATATTCTTTCTTCCTTGTGCTGCCCATAAATCTGCTAACTCTCCCATTGGGGATGATGGAGTTATTGGGAATATTGCTGCTACTTCTGAAAATGCATATGCTACGTGAGCCGCTGCTGTATTTCCGTCTATTGCTTTTATTTCTCCTTTTTTCTTTGCCATTTTAACACCTCGATTATCTAAAAACTTATTTTATTTTATTTTAAAATTAATTTTAGATATTACTTTTTTATTTTTTCCTCGTTTGTAATCTAATTACTATTTTGATATAATTTATATTATATAGTATATTCTTTTTTTATTCATATTTAAATGTTATTGATTTGTGATTTTATCGGTATTATTTTTTACAATCCAAAACTTTCAATTAATCCAATTATTTTTTTATATTCTGCTAAAAATTGGAAACCTTTATCTGATATAGAAAATTGTTTTTTGTTTTTTATTTCAATTGTTTTTATAAATTCTTTTTCTGTTAATTCTTTTAAGTATTCTTTAAACATCTGTGGAGATAGGTTAGATTTTTGCAATAATCTAGTTGGACCAATACTGTTATAATTATTTTGAATTGCTTTCAAAATATCATAAATCACTTCTAATCTCTCTCTCTTTTTTACCATTTTAATATTTTATATTGATTGTATGCTATTAAACTGAATGCTATTATGTATATTATGTAATTATAAATATAAAAATTAGAATAAAATGGAGTTATTAATGAGCTAACTATTTCTAATATTATTCCAAGTGTAAAGCATAATATTGCTATGAAAAATATTTGAGTATAATTATTCTTTTTGTGTTCTTTATAATTTGCATGACTTATCATAATTGTGTATAGTAATATTGGCAATATTATTATATAAGCCGTGTTATTTTTAAATATTAAATCTAACACACTTATTATAATCGCCATTATATATATATGTGATTTCATAATATTTTCATTGTACTTTTTTACTTGACTATATAATAAATAAAATAAAGCAAGACATAATGATGTTATCTTTAAAAAATCAATTGATGTTATTATGTATGGTATCATACTTTTTTTTATAATTGTTAAATAAGATGGAAAATTTAAAATTAAATAAGATGTATATCTAAATATGAAATAGAATATAAAATAAAAAAAAGAAACTTCAAATATCTTAATTCCTTTATGGTTTATTAAATCTGTAATTTTTTTGAATTTTATAAAAAGAACAAAAGCTAGGCTTACCATTATTATAAAAAATATAAATTCTATAAATGATTTGGTTAATAAGTCAATTATCATATTTATTCACTAATTTAATATTATTAAAATCTTTTTAATATAGTATGGAGGATTCCTATATATTATTTATAAATAAAAAAACAATACTAAGATTGTGATAAAATGAATGATGACAATATAAAACGATTATATAGATCTAAACAAGACAGATATATAGCTGGTATTTGCGGTGGGCTTGGAAATTTCTTTAAAATTGACTCAACGTGGATTAGGCTTGCCTTTATACTCTTATCTTTAGCTAATGGGATTGGAATTGTAATTTATATTCTTACTTGGATGTTTGTTCCAGAGAATTTAAATGAAGAAAATATTAAATCTAATTTTGTCGATAAAACTATTAAAAATGTTAAAAAAAAATGTAAAGATAAAAATAAAAAACATATTTATTTTGGTGCAGGATTAATTTTTCTTGGTTGTTTTTTTATTATTGCAAATGTATTCCCATCTATTTATAAAATATTTTGGCCTTTAACATTAGTTGGAGTTGGTGTTTTAATATTAATAAAGAGGAATAAAAGATGAGTAATTCTAAAAACTCTAATGATGGAAAAAAATGTAAAAAAGGAGTTTTCTTCCCTATGATTATTATTTTAATTGGTATTATGTTACTTCTTAAAAATTTTGGATTACAATTATTTCCTTCGTGGAATGGAATTAGGATATTTTGGCCGCTTGGATTAATTATTATTGGATTATGTATTATTTTTAGATTTAAATTACTTGCTACTTTATCTATTATATTGTTAATTGGACTTTTAGTATCTAATGGTATAAATACTTTTGTTTCTGATGACGATGTTGAAAATTTTAGCAATGAAATTACTTTAAATAAATCTTCTAGTAATTTAGAGTTAGATATTAATTTTGGATTAGGAGAAATATCTATTGATTCTAGTAATAAAAAAACGATTACTTTTGATAGAAAATCTTTAAATGAACACTCTGTTGACTATAATCTTATTAAAGATAAATTAACTATAAGTAGAGATGATAGCTATATTCCTAAAAATCCTACTGAGAAATGGAATTTAAAGCTCCCTAAAAACATTATTTATTCTATTAATTTAGATTATGGTGTTACTAGTACTGATTTGAATTTAGAAGACCTTATGGTTGATGAGATTATTATTTCGTCTGGTGTTACCGATAATGTTATTAAATTTGCCGATTATAATACATATGTAAGTATTGATAGTGGTGTTAGCGACTTTACTTTTAAATTTCCAGAAAATGTAGGAGTTTCACTTGATATAGAAGGTGGGTTTTTAGATATTAATAAAAAAGGATTTATAAAAAAAGATGGAAAATACTTTTCACAAAACTACAATATCTCTAAAAATCATATTGAAATTGATGTTAATGGAGGAATTATTGATATGGAGTTAGAATTTTATTAGGTGATATTATGAAAAAAAATGATTTTATTTGCAATATTAATCTTAGTTACTTTGGATTTTTATTACTTATTATTGGAACAATATGTTTAATTGATAGAATTGGTATTATCAATAATGCATGGGGGAAACTTTGGCCTTTAATATTAGTTACAATTGGAGTTGTTAAAGTTTTAAAAGCAACTTATGATTGCCCTAAAAAGTAATTTTTTTATTCTATTATTTTTACTATATTCTATTATTTTTACTATTCTTTTTAGTATTCTTTTTAGTATTATTTTATTTTTACTATTATTTTTACTATTATTTTATTTTTACTATTCTATTATTTTTATAGATGTTTAGAAAAAATTTAATTTTATTGATATTAGTTATCATTGTTACTATAATTTCTATTTTATGATACTAAAGAAAAGATAATATTTAAACTATATATATCCAAATGGTTATACTTTTTATAAGCAGAATCTACCCTACCATTCCTTCTAATACTTTTGCTGCGATTGAGTTGAATATTATCATTACTACTATTGCTAATCCTGTGTACATCAATGAACTTTTCAATACACTTTTTGCGATTATTGCTTTTCTTGCGATTTTGTCTTCGCCATTTTCTATTCCATTTATCATATAAGCTAATATATAAACTATTTGAACAACATACAATCCGACTATTATTTGAAAATAATATGTTGGAACTCCGTCTCCAAAAAGATCGAGCATTTGATCCAATCCACCTGGACCCATTTCTTGCATTTGTGTTGATAGCGCTCCTAAGATTGTTGTTATCATTGACGTGATTCCTATAACTACTCCTGCAATTACTGGCGTTAAAAAGTTTATTTGTGATCTCATGGAGGAGATTACTTCTGCCATTAAATCTTTTAAACGCTCTTCTACTCTATGCATCTGCTTTAGGTAATCTGCTACGTTAATTAATGCTAATGATGCTATTAATGGACCTTTTTTTGATGATTCTATTAATACTTTCATTGATGATTCAATTATCTTTGATGGAAAATGTCTAATTGCTCCTACTTTTTTATCAAATATTGCTTCTTCTACTGAAAGACCTAATCTTGTTATATTTAATGAAACTAATCTAAAAAAATAGGCAGCTTTTGTATTATTTAATGTTGTTGCTACTTTTGTAAAAGCTATTTCTGCTGGCAATCCATCTCCTAATCTATTTCCTAGTTGAAATAATGCTCCTTGGAATTCTTTTTCTAAGGCTTTTGAATCGTTTCTTAATTTTAATAAGTTCTTTGTTGTTAATTTAAAATATATACCAATACTTAATGCGGCGCCTAAAACAAAACCAAGAGAAAGTAAACATGCACCTAATCCGTATGGTCCCATTTCATATCCTGCAATATATAATTCTGAATTTGAAGGTGCTTTGTATAATAATAAATTATATGGACTATTTGGTGTTGTTAAATATTTAATCTCTCCTCCAACTAATGATATGTCAAAATCTGGAGCTATTTTATGAATTAATATTGGAGACAATCCTATTATAAAAAAGACTACTGCAATTGTAACTGCTAATATAAATGGATTTACTTTTAATTTCATTCCAGGTATATTTATTACTATTTCTTTTATTTTTTTTCCAATTGATGATTTTTCATCAACTTCTACTGCACCCATTGATGCTGGTCGTTTGCTTAATATATTTTGTCCCATTGTAAATACAATGAATGGTAAAAATATATTATATAAACAAAAAATATGGTACCATTTTACTTCATTCATAAAACTTACTACTAATGGTAAAATTACCATTCCTAATATTGGTAAGATTACTCCAAGCATATGAAGCATTGTAATTGGTGATTGTAATTTATGTGCATATGTTAATGTTTTTTCATATGTTTCTTCTAATATTACTGCCAAACCTTTTTCTAAGGCTTCTATTCTTCTTGCTTCTGATGTTTCGTATAATGATGATTCTATTAGGTGAACGCTTTGTACAAATTCGTCATGAGTTTCTTGCCATGTTGTTAAATAATCATCTAAGGCTTCTCTTATTGAATAAAATTTTTGTGTTTCTATGTCCCACAAAACTCTTTTTAGATCCAAAGCTAATGGTCCACTTATGTGATTTGCTGCAAATCTAATTGCTGCTTCTAAATTTGATGTATGTCTTAAAAATGTTACCATATAAAAAACTGATAAAACCATTTGATCTCCTGCTTTTTTTCGCCAAGATCCTGCTTGTGTATGGATGTATTTATTTAGATAAAAAAATGTGAAAGCACCGAACATCATTGCAAATACTGAGAGACCTGCACTTCCTTGAACTTCCCCTATTAAAAATGGAAATATATATCCAATAAATCCACCTATTAGTGTGATTAATGTTGGTAATAGTATTGTAAAACTTTGAATTCCTGTTGGAGTGCATTGGAGATGAACTGTATTAATAGAATTTTGAATTTTAATTTCTTCTTTTTTACTTGGTTTTATGTTAAGAATTTTTTCTGAAATATTACATACTTTTTCATATAAGTTTAATGTTGTTGGCATTGATTCTTTTTTAAAGTCATCGTAATCTTTACTAGTTAAATCTTTATCATTTTCTGAGTTTAATTTGTTGTTTAATATGGAAGAGTATTTTTCATATAATTTTCCCATTTCCTTATTTTTATTACGACCACTCATTTTATAGTTCTGATTTAAATACTTTAGCTGCTTTTTTTAACCATTCATTCCATTCAAAATATATTTTTTTAGAATCTAATGAACCGTATTCTCTTTTTACTTTATCTGATATTTTATGAAAATGATCATTTGAATGTATTACAAAATCTGCTTCTAATAAATCATCTCTATTGTTTTCTTTTGAATATTCATATATTCTTTCTATTATTTTTGATCTTAATAATACGTTATCCCAAACTAAATCCCAATTACCAGCCCATTCTTTTACTTTTGATGCTATTGATTTTAATATTTCTGAGTCACCATTTAATAATTCATCTGTTGGTTCTAGTGAGTCTGTGATAGAATTATATTTCATTAAATCTACAAATCCATTTTCTCTTAATGGATCTTCATCCCAATCTTTTCTTATTTCTGTTATTTGTGTTACTCTTCTCCATTTGTGTAATCCGTCAGCTGATTTTATTGGGTTTGCTACTATTATTATATCTGTTGCTTTGAATGATGTTTTTGGAACTTTAAGATCGTTTACAACTCTATCATAAACTCCATATGGTGAATCTCCGTGAATTGTTCCTGCTACTACATTTGCCAAAGCTCCAACTCTCATTGCTTCATATAGTGCGGCGGCTTCTTTTGATCTTACTTCTCCTACTATTAAACATGAGTCGCCTAGCCTAAGTGTTGTTCTTATCCCATCATCAGCTGAGACTTCACTTGACCCTCTACTTAGTGATGATGCTACTTTCATTGGTTGTATATTGTATCCTAATTTTCTTAATGCTGAACATGGTAATTCTAATGTATCTTCTATTGTTATTACTCTATATTTTCTCATTATTTGAACAAGAACAGCTGTTAGTATTGATGACTTTCCTGCACTTCTTGTTCCTGCAATTAATAT
>NIWG01001768.1_pt1 | contig 13872 bp, 5 predicted proteins | sample 1523271 | NCBI WGS metagenome assembly NIWG01 (sample SAMN06894523, study PRJNA379456) | ciliate metagenome | isolation source: three single ciliate cells amplified by MDA sediment | place: USA: Santa Barbara Basin
GAAGGAACTGGAGAGGTAATGGAGATAGAATCATTATATGAAGCACAATTAAGTGACCGTTTTACCTTTGGTATAGCACCCGATGCTCCTGGAAAATTATGCCAAAGTATTTTTGAATCATAATCATGATAATCATTGAACTTGGCTGCATTTATTGCTGTTGTTTTGATATATTCCATGGGATTATTAGCTGTTGACCATTGATCGCTATTTGTATTTGTGGCAATACGATAAGGTTCATCTATTTCTCCGGCATATATACCTGATCCTTCATCATATTCATTGAAGCTTTCTATATAAACCCTATCATAAGTATTATCCACATGAGTCCACATATTTTTATAATAAAACCCTCCTTTTCTTTCCATGAAATATCCTGGAGTTCTTACGTTTTGATCCCAATAACCGGGTTTTAGTTGAACAGTTTTAATATCATTATATGTATTTGACTTAAAATATGAGTGAACTTCGAACTGAGGAATTTTCTCATCAGTAAATACAAAGGTTTCAGGACTGAATGCGGTTGTTATCATGTAAATTCCATTATTAAAAATCGGATATTCATCTGAAAAAGCTGTCTGAAGTCTGGTTTCCAAATCTGACCTTGAGAAGGAACTGATATTATCCATATTCAAATGATGATGCCAGATATCTAAAATTATTCTCCCATCAAATTTCGCCAGATATTGATCTGCATATTTATCAGGATTACTATTAAAATACTGAGTAAAAAATCTAATATAATGGTTGACTAATTCATCTTTACCAGCCTCTGTAACAAGATCAACATTTGCTTTATTATTCCAGGTAATTATTGGATCGAGGAATGGTGCAACTTTTGGAACATTATATCCTTCCTGACGCAATTCATATAAGGCTTTAAACAAATTAATTCTTTGATCTTCCCATGATGGTATCAGATGTACCAACATAATATCAATATTGGCACACATCACCTGTTTAATTTGGGACTTCCAGAAAGTTGTTGTTCCGGTCCAGGTTTGCCGGCCACCAAGAGGTCTCCAGGGTCCGGTTTTTTGTCCGCCATTTGCTACATACCAATGGAAAAAACTAGTATAGATTACATGACTATCCGTGACAAACTGTTTTGCAGGAGTAAACAAATCAGGTTGAGTCTGGGCATTTAGATTAAAAATAATTCCACTTAATACAATACAAAAAATTACTATTCTGTGAATCCTCTTTATCATAAAATTTCTCTATTTCATTAAAACCATTTTTTGAGTTTTCATTTTTTTCTCACCCTTTGACTCAATCATCAAATTGTAAAAGTAGATTCCAGATGACATTGGGGATCCAAGATCATTGGTTGCATTCCATTGTACATTATAGTTCCCAGTCACCTGATCCATTTGAACTAAAGTCCGAACAAGTTGTCCTTGAAGATCATAAATCGCCAGAGTTACTTTAGAATTTGCTGGTAGATTGTAGGCAATATTTGTAGTTGGATTAAATGGATTCGGATAATTCTGTAATAAGATAAATTCAGATGCAACAATTTCTTGATCTTCAATTGCAGTATCATCTTCTAGTTCCCCCCATATTTCCAACTCTGCCATTTGCATCAAACTTTGTTCGTCATAATTTATTGCTGTAATATTTAATCGATAATTACTAAACCATTTATCATTTTCAAAAGTCCATGATTTTGGTGTTAAAAAATCTGACCATGAAGGATTATTTTCGACAGTATGTAATGTTATCCATTCCTCTGCAGTTTCATCCCATCCAAGAAACTGCCAGGTTCTCGGATCACGTGCAGGAGCATCATTTGCTGATGTTATAGTATATCCAGTCACTAATGATGATTTGTTTGTCTCAATAGTAATCCAGGACTCTATCGCTCTTACTAAATATTTTGTAGTTATATCATTATCAATCAAATTTGGAATTCTTTCTCCGTCTGGTGAACCGGCACCTGATGTAGCACCATCCCAGGGAAAATCATCATTGGATCCATAAATAATCGTACCATCAAAATTTGTGATGTCATGTCCAGCAGGCAATGCTTCTCTGCAACCACCATACATCACAGCAGGAAGTGTAATATCTTCCTCATCTACTAGGAACGTCCTGTATCCCTCAGGGTTGCTGCAATCAGATTCAACAGACTCTTCATGATAATCAGAATCAGGATCCGGACCTGTTTGATATGCAAAAAAGTATTGTAATTCTGTTCCTTCCAATACCGGAATAGTCACAGTATAAATTTTGTCATTATCAATATCTGTCATAACATACCATGTTTCCCAGTCTCCAAAAGATAACCATACATCTCCACCAGAATATAAATCTGTTATGTTAGTAATATTAACACGAAATGTTATATTTTTCATTTCTGGTGGATTAAATCCAAGTGCTTGAGCAATATTTGAGTATGCAGATGTACCAATTTCATTAACAGCAGTTAATCGATAATGATAGTTGTTCTGAACAAGATTTGAATCTTTATAAGCAACAATATTTTCATCTAACTGTATCAAATTGTTCCAGGTAATTCCACCATCAGGTGATCTATCTAGAACATAGTTGTCTTCATCCATATCAATATCATACCATTCCAGATTTACATATTTTGCAGAATCAGCGTAGGAATAAGCAGTAGGTCTTAATTTTCCAGGAGCATCGGGTGCTATACCAAAGGTAAAACGGTCACTTAATTGTGCTTCATATAATGATTCTATCTCCATTACCTCTCCAGTTCCTTCTAAGGATTGAAAGGGCCAACATTTGTAACAATTGCATCACAACCAATGGCATAATTCTGACCAATAGGTGGTTTTTGATTTACAATAACATCTCCCGGCGCTGAAATATTCCATGCCACCTGATTGGTTCCTGTCCAACCATGACCGGTTCCCCATGATCCACGATTATACATACCCAATACTCTATCAGAATTTGTTTCACTCCAGGTGATATTATCCCAAAGGATTCCTGAACCCCATCTACGGTGAGATTCTGAACCTGTATAATCTCCTGTTGAAGTACATTGTGTAAATACCGCACCGGCTACAGAAGCTGCTCCATTAGAGACAAATGTATGACGTCCTTCAGAACCATGGCAACCTTTAAATAATACATTATTACAAACATCACCAACATAAAAATTGTATCTTCTTCCACCTTCGATCACAGCGTGTGGTTCAATAGCTTTACTATTTAATACTGTTACTCTTGTTGCTTGATTTAGCCAAATTCCAGCTTCAGCAAAATGCATAGTTGTGACATTATTTACCCAGGAATCTTCCACTCCGATAAATTTAACACCTGCTTCAGGATGATCATTATCAAATTCACCTGCTGTTTCTATATCTATTGTAAGGTCTTCAAGACCACATTCGGTAATGATGCTACTTCTTGTATATTTCCAAATATAAGATTGAGATAAAGAACGGTCAAGATCATGTGTTAGAGGGACATCAAACTGGATTTTATTACCTTCAATTTTTGTAATAAATCTATTAAAAATCATATCAATCTCACCAGGTGCCCAGGGCGCATCGCCATGTGTTGAACCATAATCTACTGCAGCCAACCATTTATCTGTACTAGGATGCTTGATTATGATATTATCTCCAACAGAAAAAGGAGAAATATTTTCAACTTCAATAGTACGACTTCCGACTGGAATATATTCACTAGTAATGTCAATTGTAGAACCGGAAACACGATTTCCCCAACCGTTCCAGATACCTGAACCAATAATAATTGTTGAGCGCCGATCAGTACCTGTTGCATATATAAAAGTGTTATCTTGTCCCGATCCACGAAGTACAACTCCATTTGTGCTTATATAGATAGTTTTGGATACAGGATAGATTCCCGGTTCAAGCAACAATGTTCCACGATGTCCATTTTCATTTAATGACATAACTGAAATCATATCAATTGCTGACTGTATGTTATCTGTATTGTCTCCTTCTACCGGGTTAATTGTAAAAACAACTGGAACGTCTGGTAATGGTGATTCAGCATTTTTATATCCGGCATAGCTAAAATCAGGAATTCGATTTCCCTCTTCATCAGAATGATAAACTAAACGATTATTATTGTCATAGTATAAGATTGATGATTGGTACTGTGCTGATAGTAATTGGAAGCCAAGCAACATTAAAATTGCTGCTTTCATCAATTTAATTTTCAAAATTATAACTCCTTTGGTTATATGATTTAGAATTTATTTTTTATTATGTTAACGTGAGTTCGACCTGAAAATTTTCAGAGAATTCATACCTTCTAAATGGTCTTTTGATCTTTAGAATGGTATTTTTCCTATTTAATATCAACCATTTGGAAGGTTTTTTAACCATTCAAAAGGTTTCAATCCCATAGATCGAACTCACGTTATGTTATGTTATCAATACAATTCTCTAGGTCTAGTTATTTTTTCTCTTTTGACAAGATTAACTGGATTTACAGGATTGTATTTCTATAAGGATAAAATAAAGGCAACTCAAAAAACTCTTTTTGGATTCTAATTTTAAATGATTCAAAAATCCAAACTTAATTCTCTGAGATGCCTTAAAGCACTCTATAAAAAGATATTTATTTCATAAGAATACATTTTTTTATATCAGTAAATTTTCCTTCAATATTAATCTTGTATAAATATATGCCAGATGGAGCACCATTGGCATTCCATTGAACTTTGTGATAACCTGCCATTTGATGTCTATATATCAGGGTTTCAACCAATTCTCCATTAAGATTATAGATAGATACTTCCACTAAAGCCTCTGCTTTTAATCCATATCTAATTGTTGTAGATGGATTAAAAGGATTTGGATAATTCTGATTCAAAGAGTATTCATTTGGAATTTTATTTTCATCATCAATTGCAGTTGAAGGATCTATTGTAATTGTAACCTGGTCAACACCAACTGCTCCGGCATCATCTGTTACAGTGAGAGTGATTGTATGGATTCCTGTTGCCAAGTTTATTGTTGGATTAATACCTGTTGCTAATTCAACATCATTTTCACTCCATGAATATTTTACAATTAATCCATCAGGGTCATTACTGAGAGTTCCGTCCAAAATTACTGATTCAATTCCATTGCCATCATCATCAGAAATTGTCTGATCAGAGCCAGCATCGGCTACAGGTATTTCATTTATACCGCCAAATTTCAAACCGTCAATTCTGGTTGTTACATCATCATTTTTAAAACGGTATAATCTAAAAAAGTTAATCCCGTTTAAATCAGGTGCGCCTCCTGAGATACCAGCTTGACTAAATTCTAAAACAATATAGTTCCAACCATTTACAAGATTATTCAATTGCCAATTATATTCTTTGTCATCCGGTCCGCCGGAACTACTGATTTCCACCTGTCCACTTGAATTTAATTTGGATACATCAGATACATAATACCAAAACTCAAGAGTTGTAAAATTTGCTATTGTATATGCTCTTGAAAATGTTTTTTTGAAATCATCTGTACCTTTTCCAACAGCCTCGAGGCAACCTTGTCCCTGTTTCTGATCTGTAATATTTACTGTGATTGAATTTGAGCCATCCCAATCATCCTTGGAATCACAGTCATCAAAAAAATCACCATCAACTGTAATAGTCACCTGATCGTCATTAGTTGCCCCACTATTATCTGTAACAGTAAGTACGATAACATGAACACCTTCAGAAAGACTTACTACAGGTTTGTCACCTGTTGCTATTTCAGTATCATTCTCTTTCCATGAATAACCTACAATTGAACCATCAGAGTCATAACTTCCCGATCCATCAAGAGAGACATTTGCAAAACCAGATTCATCACTTTTTAGGGTTTGACTTGATCCGGCATCAGCGATTGGTTCAAGATTTCCAGAATTACCTAAAAATTTAATATCATCAATTCTTGTGGTTATAACACCACTTTTATAACTATATAATCTAAACCAATTAAATGCTGAATGGTTAGGATTTTCACCAGTTACAACGGCTTCACTGAATTTAAGTACTATATAATTCCAGCCATCTTCTAGATTTTCTAATGCCCATGAATATTCATTTTTATTAGGTTCACCACCACTACCAAGTTCGACTACTTTATCCCCTACTAACTTCGAAACATCTGATACGTAATACCAAAAGCCAAGGGCTGCACAGGAATCAGCAGATATAGAAATAAAAAATTCTTTATAAAATTCATTGGAAACGCTTCCAATTGATTGTAAACATCCTGTACCTTTTTTCTGATCTGTTGTATTTACTGTTAAGGCATTTGATGATTTCCAATCTGTTTTGGAATCACAATTATCAAATTCTTCAGTTATTGAAATGTTTAATTGTTCCTGATCTGTATTTCCATGGTTATCAGTTACTGTTAGAATGATGATATAAGAACCGATTTCAAAATCCATTGATGTGGTTTTTTCTGTGGCAATTTGAGAACCATTAATTTCCCATGAATAACTGGTAATTGTTCCATCAAAATCAATACTTTTAGATGCATCTAATGTTATTTGTTCTACTCCATCACCATCATTATCTATTTTGATAATATCGTCACTAGCATCTGCAACAGGTAATTGAAAACCATCAGCACCTCGAAATTGGATATCATCAATTCTTGTGATTACAGATTCATTTTTAACATGATAAATTCTAAACCAATTAAGTTCATCCATATTGGGATCGCCACCAGTTACACCAGCATCTGCGAAATCTAACTTTATATAGTTCCATCCATTTATTAAACTGGCATTGTCCAAACTCCAATTATATTCATTTACATCAGGTCCGCCACCACTACCAAATTCTACTTGGTTATCTGTAGCTAATTTGCTCACATCTGAAATATAATACCAGAAACCGATGGAACTACTGGAACCACTAGAAAAAGGTGTTCCAAAGGTTCTTTTAAATTCATCGGCTTTATCTCCATCTGATTGGAGACAGCCCATTCCTCTTTTTTCAAAAGTGGTATTGACGGATAATAAATTACCTGAATACCAACCTACTTTTGTTTCACAAGTAGAAATACTTTCTTTGTAGTTTCCTTCATAAGGAGTTATGGGAATTGAACTAGTAGCACCAATGGTTCCTTCGAGCATTTTTTGGGTTTCACCGGCAAGTCTTAAATACCAGTCACTTGGCAAATCAAATCCATCAGCATCAAGAGGAACGATTCTGTCTTGGATTTCCACAGGCACTTGAGACTGATTTTCAGCCATTTTAAACATAGATGTTCCTTCATCTACTTCATCAAACATGGCAACATAAATAAATTTTACTCCGGCATCTACAGCATTATATGCTTGTCGCCAATAATAATTTCCACCATCCCTGGGAATCTGATTCAATTGACCATCATGGATATTTTTCCAGGAAAAACCAGGCCAGATTACTGGCATATAATCAACACCATTACTAGTACAAGTGTTCAGATCAGGAATAGTATAATTATTTTTATGATTATCTATCCCTGATTGGTCATTATATCGACCAACAGACCATGGTGAAATCATATCCAGAGAGTTGTAAATATTTGCCCAATCTGAACCTGTTTCAGAATCACGGTCAAGTGTACGCCATCCGGATGGTACTCCACCCATTACATAGGCTTGATATTTCTCATCAGCAGAGTTTTGGAAATAATCAAGGATTTTAGTAAAAGTGGCTGTTGTCAATCCACGCTCTTTGAAACCAATTCCCCAAATTGCAATTACTGGTTTTCCATCTTGATGAACATAACCTTTTTGCTTCAAAACATCATAAGTATCTACAAGATATTCCCAGTCTGAGATAAGTTTATTATAAAGTTGTCCATCATCATCTACACCAGATATATCATACATTACTGCAAAATGGCGATCATAGATATCAGCAGAATTTATTACATTTTCCAACACCTGATTTCTGGATTCAAATAAATCTCCCCTGGAGGCAACAGGACCAAGAAACCTTTGTAGATATGCTCCATAAATACCATATTCTCTCATCCATCTGAAATGGACATTGGTAGTACTTGAATCATAAGAAGAAAATAGTTTTGCAGTGGAACCATCTAAATAAGTCATATTTGTATTATAAGTATCTTTATACTCATCCATTGCTGGCCAATAATCTACACCAATCTTATCTGCAGAAGGATCACTACTACTATTGAACCAATGTACCCATTTATCCGGAGCAGCATTATCTCCTTTTGCCAAAAACCATCCCTGGTAACCTACCATTAGTTTATTGGTTAAATCATTCTGAGCAAATAAATTTGTCAAGAAAGTTAAGGTGAGTATTAATAGAACAAGAGTCCTAATAAACTGCATTTTTTTGGAAAAATATTTCATTTTTGTACCTCGTCTAAAATTTTTATAATTGTCTTAATTTCTTATTTTTATTAAATATGAATAAATTATTGTAACAATAGCATTTTAATTGTTTTTCTGTTTCCAGGAGTTTCTAGAAAACAAAAATATAATCCACTAGCTAATTTTTCACCTACATTTGATTTTGCATCCCATTGTATTGTATGGATACCTCTATTTTGAATGCAATTTACCAGTTCACAAACTTTCCGTCCTGTTAAATCAAAAACATTAAGTTTTACTAACATTTCTTTTGGTAATGAATATTTTATATTAGTTGTTGGGTTGAAAGGATTTGGATAATTCTGATTCAAATGCATTTCTTCAGGAATAATTATATCATCATTTTCAATGTTTGTAGTAGATGGTGAAGTAACCACAGTTAATGTAGGTGGAATCGATCCTTCACGATTACCAAACTTAACCATGCGTCCTGAATATGTCTGATCTTGTATTAATAAACTTGCAACTTTATCATTATTCATCTCATTTTGAATAAATTCAGTAACATCCCAAGCATATGAAGCTTCTTCCAACTGGATCGCATTTCGTCGATCTAAACGTCGTCCTTCTTCAGGAGTTGCTTTCCAATTGATAGAGGTTTCATTCCAAGTATCATCTTCAAGTTCATAGATTGCAACAGGAACACCTAAATTATTTGTCAGACCATCTGCTGTAACGGTTAATTTAATCCATGCATCTTCGATTTCACCTTCTAAAGAGGAGAGATCAAACTGCATATAACTTCTGTAACGCCCCATATTGGAAACTGTATCTTCCTGTACAATTAGGTATGGCATATTATTAAAATTTCTTGTTTGATATAACCCACCTCTGGTATAAGAATCATGAGTTGGATAAAGAATATTGACAGTACTTTGATCTGAGTAAAACATAGCGCCGATATCTTTGTATGTATCCATCATTAGAGTATCAATATCATTGGTTGTTATTATATCTCCTGTCCACTCAAGAAAATTATTGGATGCTTCGGGCTCTGCCGAAATAATAACGTGAGCAGTGTCTATAAAAATGGTTTCAGAAGGATTAATATTAATACTTCCTTTGCCTAGAACCCATGTTTCTAGTTGATTTGTCACAAGTGCTTTAAACTTAACTTTTACATATTTGTGAGTATCTAATGTAATATCAAAACTCAAATTTTCTGTTTGAACATCTCCAATAATACTATCTAATTTCCATAAATCAGTTGGATGTGCAGTAACATGAACCTGTGTACCCTCTACATAAAAAAATCCAGGAGGATCCAATTCAACTGTACCACTACCTTCAATTTCAACACGGAGTTCTCTCTTATCTACTGGTACTTCTGAAAAAATTGCAATTATTTGTTTATTGCCATCCATTATTATAGTGTCGCATAATTCGGTTGATGTTAAATCACCTGTCCAACCATCAAATACCCAACCTAGTTTAGGTTCGGCAATAAGTTCTATAGGCATGGCTTCATAATATTGATCATATTCAGGATGATGAGATATAGTTCCTTCTCCTGTAGTAGAAACATCAAGAAGATATTTTGGTGTAATGTTGGGTTTTGGATTGGCTCTATATTCCTTCTGATCCATTACAGTACCATCAGCACTGATTCCTTTTAAAATCATCTGATTTCCATCAAATTCCAATTCTGTATAACCATAATAGGGATTGGAATTATCAGTAAAAGCATAATCAACCATATAACCATTATTATCATTATTTTTATCTACAGTATAAAGAGGTGCTCCACCGTTTCCTGTAACTAAATGTGTTGTTCCCATAAATGAGTTAATAGGCGGATTTTTCTCACCATTTAATATAAGTTTTTTTGTTCTGACGTAGTAATGAGAGTGGCCAGTAAAGATTATATCACATCCATTCTCATAGAGGAATGTCCCCCATAATTCGTGTAGTTTTTTTTCGTATACTTTACCACCAAAATCAAATATTGGTTTATGCCATATAGCGAACAACCATGGGTGAGGATTGCTGTCAACAGCTTCCTGCATTAATGTGTATTGTGGACCATCATGTGAACTGCCGGATTCCAAAACAATAAAACGAGCATTATTGTAATCGAAATAAAAAAAAACGCCGTTATTACCGTATTGAGTAGATTGACCAGGAAGATATTTTTTCCAATTAGCCAGGCCTACAGATTCATCAATATTATCATGATTTCCAGCACAGGCCATATATTTTGGAGGTACATGATCTTGTCCTGTACCTCCCAGAATATCATTGCATGCTTTTTGCCAAATATTCCAGTCAGAAACAGAATTGCCATCCTGCACGACATCTCCAACATTTACTATAAAAGTGTAATCATAACTAGTATTGGAAATTTGATCCAGAATAGATCTGTGAGCAGCATCATGGGTTCGTGTATCACCATAGATTATACATTTCCATTTTTGCTCCTCCCCATGTAAGGGAAGAAGCAAAATGAAACTAATTATTAAAAATAATATTAATGTAAATCTCCTGATGGACATCTAAAAAAGCCAATAAATCATTTTAAAATCTTAGAGAGAATGAATATCTCTGTACATTATCCAATAATCCAAAATCACTATAAGAATAATCAAATCTAAATAAGCGAAAAGCAACACCGGCTCCTAATGTTAAGCCTTCCTCTGAATCTTCTAAACCATAAGATTTGTAGCCTGCTCTTAAAAAGACCGATTGTCTAATTCCATATTCAATACCGAAATTCAAACTTTCATCATTATTATTTGGATGCAAAGCGTCCATAGATAAAACTATAGTACCCAAAGCATTCATATTAAAACTACGAGCTACTCCAAATCTAAAAAGTAAAGGAAGATCCCATGTATTTGTTCTTAAATTACCAAGAATTTTATCATTATTACCTGAGTTCATAAGATCAACATCATGACGAATAATAGTGTTTGCACCATCATATCTTACTTCTTCACCAAAATTTGAAATACTCATTCCTATAGTAAGTCCAAATAATGGTGATTTAAACAAAGTTCCAATATCAAAAGCAATGGCAGATGTATGCATTCTAAATAATGAAGAATGAATGTATTTTGCCACACCACCAATGCTAAAACGATCTGTCAATCTTTTTGCGTAACCAAGGCCCAGTGCAAAGTCAGATAATTCATAATAGTCGCCATTTCCATCAGGGCGTAAGGCTGTTGTTACATCGATACGTCCGGAATTGAAATTGGTCAGACTCAATCCAAATGTTCCATAGGATCCCATATTAGCCACAAGACCAAAAAAGTTATAATTAAGATTGGCAAAATATTGTGTATTGTCAAAGGTTACTTCACTTCTTGCCTCTGCAATACCGGCAGGATTCCAGTACATGCCTGTTACATCAGTAGCTCTGGCCACATAGGCTTCACCGACACCAGCTGCCCTTGCTCCGGCAGCTATTTCTAGAAAAGGATAAACTGTTGTACCTACTTTTGATTTAGCCTCTCCCATAGCAGTATTGGAAAGAATCAATACTGCACAAGTAGTATATATTGCTAAATTTTTTATCAGGTTTTGTATTTTCATAACTGATTACTCCTCAATTACTAAATTGTTCAATAGGGTCATTTAATTAATAATTGCAAACCGCAATAGACGATTGCCCATTCCAGGAGCATCAACATGTAAAATATACAGTCCCGGAGCTGCTTCCAGGCCATCTTTAGTACTTAGATCCCAGGTTGCGGTTCCATCAGAATTACTACCCTGATGTTTCATTTTTTTCACAAGTTGTCCTGATACAGAAAAAATTCTCAGGGTACAATTTGAAGGAAGATGCATAAATTGTATTTTTCTTTCACCACGTCCAGCCAATACATTTTGTGATTCCCATCTTACTGTCGCTATATATGGATTAGGTACTATTGTAATTTCGTCCATTTTAGATTTTGCATCTGTAGTGGTTGTTGTACTTGCTTTAGTTGAAAATACAAATTTATCAGCAGTTGTAAATGGAACAGGAGATACAAATTGATATTGATCACCAGGTTGAGGAGTAATATCATCAGCTGCATAAAACTCAAGTCTCAATGTCCATGTCCACAATACTGAACCATCTTCTTGTGGTACACCCACAGTAACGACTTCATTTTTATCCCACACACCATTTCTTGAAAATAAACTTTCGCCTAACACAAAAGGAAGTGGTTCACCTGTAGCTGCTGAGGTTATATTAAAGAAGGTATCAAATGTTATCGTACTATTTTTAGATTTTCTGGCTTTACCAGAAATTTCTTCAGTAAAATCAATATAAAAGTTCATTGGGTATAAAATTGGTAAATTTTTATCAGAATGATCTATTACCATACCAACTGTTGTCTCTGAACCATCAATCCAGCTAGAACCCTCCAAAATACTTTCAATTGAAGTAACATCATTTTGAAAATTAAGTATCATTCCTGAAAATGGTGAACTAATCCAAGATTCTTTAAATTCCATCCATTCATAAGGTATTTCCACTAATGGATCATCAATATATTCTTTTGGAATTGCTCTGTTTCTAATAATAAATCTACCTGTAGTTGTATCTTCTACAGAATAGGAACTTGCAATAGGTACACCTATTCCTTCTTCAATTCCGTCACGTGTTTCAAAACTAAGTTCGAATATATGTCCTTCAGGTAGTATGTCAGGATCAATTACATCAAGATAAACTAATCCCGTTGTATATCCTTCTGAATGATGTGCCATTTGGTCAATAGATCCAGGAATATAATTTGAGGCAGGAGGATTTGGTGTAACAATAGCAATATTACGATCTTGTTTAACTACTTCCCCTGCTTCAATAGTAATTGTTGAATTACATTCTGTTGGAGAAATTGGAGAACCAAATTCAAGGTCTGTCAAACCACGTTCAAAGAAATCGTTGTCATAACCTTTATCATAAGATACAACGGCATAATAGTAAGGTCTACCATTTTCAACATCATCATCAACCCAATAATATTGAAGACCAGAATCTTCTCCCATATCATAATGAGCACCGACGGGATTTCCGATGAGTGTTCCGAGTTCTACAGGATGTCTACCTTTTAGGCCGTTAGCATAATCATATTGTGCTTCTGCAGATCTATAAGTAACATCTCCGAAAGCGTCAGTAATATCCCATGAATCAAACATCTGCGGATCTGTTCCTTTGAAGATTTTATAACCTTCAAAATCAGCACCATAGATTGGATCTCTTGAAAATTCTGCTATTTGATCCCAAATCAAGGTTACTTTGCCATCTCCGGCAATTGCTTTTACTGTAGGTTGTTTTGGTGGTTTTGCAAATCTATAATCGGAATCATAAATTCTCTGACAAACATCTTTAACACGGAAAATTCCCATCTCATCCCAGGCAAATACCCATGCTGTAGAAAAACGTTCTGTTTTCAAAGGGTTTAATGGAAATGGTCCAGATCCAAATATCCAGAGAATATTTGTTGCTTGTTGTGGAGGTTCAAAAATACCGGGTTGGAGACGAGTCCAAACACCTTCATCATCATTAATTTGAATAGTTCCATAAACAGGTGCATAAAAATATGT
>NIWG01001158.1_pt1 | contig 13768 bp, 13 predicted proteins | sample 1523271 | NCBI WGS metagenome assembly NIWG01 (sample SAMN06894523, study PRJNA379456) | ciliate metagenome | isolation source: three single ciliate cells amplified by MDA sediment | place: USA: Santa Barbara Basin
CTTTTAAAATTTCAATTTTTAATTAGGGCAATTATGAGACACGTTTCCAAACATTAGAAGAATCTGTTAAAGAATACAATGAAAAGATATCATATTGGTCAGGCCAATATTATAACACCGGTGTAATTGTAATCTCCAACCAACATAAAGATTTATTTACACTACCAGAAACCATTCATCCGTTAGCAATGTTCGAACAGTCTTACATTAATTTACAAATCTTAAAACATAAGTATCCTATGTTTGATTTGGACTATAAATTTAATCGCATGAATCTAATGGAGAAGTTGATCGGCGAACCTAGATTTGCTAGTTACATTATTCACTATGCCGGGGCTGAACAGCATTATGAAATGATTCTTCTGATGGAGAATGACTTACGTGAATGGGCTTCAAAAAGTCCTGATTATAATTATCATAGGAGTATTATTATTTTTGTCAACGGCAATATATCACATCAAATCTGCGCAGAACCTACGGTTAGATATATTGTAACACAACTCTATGATTCAGAACGTGATGATATTACATTAGTAACTGATCGTCCAGTTATATTCGAACATCTCAAAAGTTACATTACAACATTTGCTACAACAGTACAACCCAAGCCTGATTGTATTATTGTAGAAACAAACAATATGAATGTTTGGCAAATGGTCAGAGAATCTAATATTCATCTTATTGATTTCATTAGTTTATCTGCTATAAATCGAATTCTTCCAGTTGAAGATAAGCAGATTCGTTTATATGTTGATATTAAAGAGTTTGAATTTCCAAATCAATATATCAAATCTTTTAGTAATTTAATTGTTGTAAACCCAACAGATGATGATCAAGAGTGGTGGTTGTCACTGATTAATAAATTACAAGATCGAAACATCTGTTTGATTGGTCAGAGCACATTTAAAATAACTAACAATATTATCGATTTGCGTAACAAATTAACATTCACAGCTGCGACGGTACTCCTCAGTAAATCAAGGGCTTTAATTTCAGATCAATCACATTTTGTTTATATTGCTAGTGCTTTTGAAATTCATATTCTTTTGATTAATGCTGATAAACATTCTGATTTTGTTAAACCATTTAATAATAATACAACTCATGTACTGTATGATGAACCGGAAATTGATAAGTCTCCGAAACAGATATATCGACAATCTGGAGCTGTTGGTAAACGGGCTAATGTCGATGTTGTTGTCGATGTTGTTAATGGTTTGTTGTAATAGTGTTGTTGTGGTTCATTTCAGTGCTGGTTCATAACATTTTGGTGATGTGTAATGTGGGTGAACCTAAGATATTCAGATATTATTTTAATAGAAAGAGGACATAGGAAGAAGGTGTTTATGAGGAGAAACAACAAATGTATTTTAAAGGATGATATTATGACAGATATTAATCAGTTGGTTGTAGAAGCGATGAGTAGTAAAGCAAAGAAGAGATTTGGTGCTGGGGCTGCAATAAGTGGGGCGGCTATATTAGGTGCTGGGGCTGCTGCACAACTTGGTTCTAATTATCTTAAAGGTAAAGGATATGATGTGGGTTGGGTACCAGCACGCATCGCAACTGGTGGTACTATGTTATCCCTTGCTGGTATGAAGATGTATAAAGATGAAAAAAAGAAAGATAAACAGGCAAAAAAATCAGTAGTTAAATATCTCAAAACTGGCAAATAACAAACTAGCATTTTGCCGTTAAATAATAATACTAATAAAAACAAAATAATAAAAAAAATATAGGGTGTTGTTGGCGAATCAACATAGATAGGGGTCGATATGGGCGACACGACAGATATCAACAGGTTAGTACACGAAGCGATTGTTATAGATGTGCCTTCGTCGTTGATGGCAACAGGCGCTGCATTAGGTGGAAATGTTTTATCACAAGGCATTACTAGTGCTGGAATTAAAGATAAGAAAAAAGCAGGTAGGGTACAAACAGCAGCTGCTTTAGGTAGTATTGCTGGAGGACTTGGTGGTGCATATGGGATGAATTCAATGTCTAGTGGTGATTTTGCAATGCATGCTGGATTAGGATCACTTGCCGGTGGTTTGGCTATTGGTGCCGCTACTAGAGCATTACAAAAGAAAAGTCAAAAAAAGAGTCCGATCAGATATGCGTCTGGGCGTCGTGCTAGTTATTAAACACAAACAGAAGGAGATCTATGACAGCATTCCCACAGCAACAGCATTTACAATTAATTCAGCCGCAGGTTCCTAAATCAATTAATGAAAACTTCTCTTCGATCTTTTTATCTAAGTTTGTTGATGTTGATTTTGTTCAGAAACTTTCATCGATGTTACTTTATCAATCTGATTTAAGTGGATCATTAAATGTTAAATCTGCGGAAGTTGTAAAGTTTGTTGGGCAGTTTTTGTATAGTGTTAACAAAGATGTAAAATCACTATCAACAAATGTATTCAATGTACCCAATACAGTTGTTCAATCATATATAAATGTTGCTAAAAGAATTTTAGATTTACGCGATAGTGTTAGTTCAAGGTTAGTAACTTATGATAATATATTATCTCATTTCCCAAAACGGGATGTAACTACTGATAAATTTTTACACTCAATAGCACAAAATCAAATTAATAATATATCAGATTTTAGAAACACTTTAGATTATACTCTACAAGTTATGCAAGCGTACAACGAACTGAGAGAGGTTCGAAAAACTGTATCACAATGGTTGTTATTTACAGAGAGTGTTACTAAAGATGATTTATCAATATTTAATACATTAAAAGAATATAAAGAAACAATTATTGATGCTTATAACAATTTATCATCACTTCAGGTGTTGGTGAAAGAACAATCGCTTTCTGATTACATTGTGTTATCTGATGCTGAGTCGATTAAGAAAGTTGCAACTGATGTTGTTTCGTTTTTAGAGTCGGGGTTTTCATTCTTCAAGAGTGGGTATCCATTGATTGATGATGCGGTTGGAGGTTTGGAAAGCTCTAGTGTCAGCTTGATTACGGGGCCCAGCAACCATGCAAAATCGATTTTCATGATAAACTTGTTTTTTAGAATTGTACTTAATAATGTTAATCAATTTAAGAAAGGTGATTGTATTGTTTTCATTACATTAGAAGATGATGCTTATAAACTGTTAAAACGGTTTATTTCTATTTTTGGTAATTATAATGCTGATTTAATAAGAAGAACTTGGATCAGAGCAAGTCAATTGCTTAAAGAAGAACAATGTAATGATAAAGTTAATAAAAAGATTTTTGATCTTATTTCTGAATTGTTAAGTAATTCTGTGAAAAAAATTACTGAAGATAAAGTCGATTGTATAATCAAACATTGTAGTGAAAATTCATTTTCTCCTGCTGATGCTGCTAAATTTATCGATACATTGAAGATGCAAGGTTATAATGTAAAATTAGTAGCTATTGATTATGTTGACGTTAAAACGATGGCGTCCTTTAAGTGGTAACACTTAATGCAAAACTTCTGTGAACTGCTGGAACATCCTTAGAGCTCATTCAACCACAACATAGTTGGAAACGACAAGTGTGATGGTTTGAAAATGAATGAGATTGGACAATCAGCAGCCAAGTCCCTACTCGATGAAATAGTGTCGTATGGGAAAGGTTCAACGACTATCCCGCAAGGGAGTACACTGCAAGCGCAGTGGAAGTGCAGAACAACTTGTTTTAAAAATGGGTATTTTTTATGAAGCAAAATGAAGTGACCAAGTATGATGATTTAATAAATACTAAAGTTAACATGCTAACTATAAAAAAACTAATATATGATAGAGATGCTCATATTGATGTAAGGTATAAATATTTATGTGATTGTGATTGTGGTATTAAAGATGTATCTATACCATGTCGTAATATTACTTATAATAATCAAAAATCTTGTGGTTGTTTTACAGGTGGTGTTGTTGCCGGTGGAATGAATCCATATACAAAAGCAAAATATGAAAAATTAATCAATACCAAAGAAGGAACATTAACGATTAAAGAGTTAGTATTTGATAAACATGCTAAAGGATCATATCGATATAAATATTTATGTGATTGTGATTGTGGTACTAAAGATAAATTAATATTATGTTATTCAATTGCTGTTAAAAAGCAGAAATCTTGTGGTTGCCTTCAAGGTAATGTTCCTGTTATTAATCATGATGCTAATATTGGTCGTAAATTTGGAAACCTAACTGTTCTTGCCGTTAAAAGATTAAAATTAAATACTTGCCAACATAAAGAAATACATTATGAATGCAAATGTGATTGTGGTTGTGTTAAGTTGTATAGACCTCGTAATTTACTTACAGGTGCATCTAAATCATGTGGGTGTAATCAAATAAATAATGCCGTTAAGAAGTATGAATCTTATATTGGTAAAAGATATGGAGCATTGACTGTTATTAAATCTAATTTTTATCCTGAAAAGGAACAACAATCAGAACGCCATACCCTTACTTATAAATGTGATTGTGGTAATGAAGTTGAATTTCCCATCTATTATGGAATATTAGATATTAAAGATACGAAAGGTACTAAAAAGACATGTGGAGAATGTTTTGCTTCTTCTTCAGCATATGATAACTATTTAGAATTGCTCGATTATTGTAAGGAACACAAACTGGAATTATTAAGTGATTATACTACTAAAAGTTCTTCAAAGATAGTTAATACTGGTAATGTTTCTACTATGTATATTCATTATCAATTTAAATGTTTAGTTTGTAAAAGAACATTTCATAAAACATTACATCCTTATCAAGCATTATTACTGTGTCCTTATTGTAATAAACAATTTGCATCAAATGTAGAATATTTAATAGCAATGTTTTTATCAAAACATGAAATTAACTTTAATAAGGATTATATACCATCAGTAAATAATGAACAAAATAAAGTACAGATTGATTTTAATTGTCCTGATCATAATGTAGGATTAGAATTGCATGGATTAGAAGTACATTCAACTCATGAGGATCTTTATTCTCTTTTTCATTCTAAATCTAAAAACTATCATTTAAATAAATTAGAATCTGCAAAAGCACAGAACATAGATTTGTTACAGTTCTGGAATACTGAGGTGTATCAGAAATCTGAAATAGTTAAATCAATTATATTAAATCGACTTAATAAAACTGAACATTCTGAATATGCTAGAAAATGTTATGTAAAAGAAATTGAAAAACCAATATCAGATAATTTTTTACTGACACATCATATACAGGGATCTGTTCCTAATGATTCTGTTCGATTGGGTTTGTTTCATAAGAAAACAGACAATTTAGTTTCTGTTATGACTTTTGGCATATCTAGATTTTCACAACATGAATGGGAATTGTTTCGGTTCACAACTCATATTAATTGTAGAGTTGTTGGATCTGCTTCTAAATTGTTCAAGTATTTTGTTACTGAATATGATCCAGAGAGTATTGTTTCTTATTCAGATCGAAGATTATTTGAGTTTGGAAAACTGTATAGTATTTTAGGATTTGAACTTGATCATATATCTCCACCGAATTATTGGTACTTTGTAAAAGGTCCACCAGATCAGAATATTAAATTATATCACCGAACAAATTTTCAAAAACATAAACTTTCGAAGTTACTTAAGACTTTTGATCCTGATAAAACAGAAGTTGAGAATATGGAACGCAATGGTTACTTAAGAGTTTATGATTGTGGCAGTAAAGTGTATTTTTGGAAAAAAGAAAACGAGTTGAAGATATAGTCTATTCTCATAGGAAACTATGAGCTGCAGGTAATACTGCGGGTAAGAACTAGCGATTCTTATCGAATATTAAGAATGATTCCAACTTCTACTATTGGTAGAGGTGATGAATACGTTTCACAAGGTCAAATAGTACAGGAATTGCGTATGTTGTCAAGAAACTACTCTCTTCCAGTAATAACGATTACTCAAAATGTTAGGAGTTCTGAAAACTACGAACAAGCACTTAATAATCAGATGGTTGGTGATAGTATTAAAAAAGTGAGATATGCCGATTATATTTACATGTTAAGGCAACGCTTCGACTTAGACTTGTTATCAGAACAAGTAAAAAGGGATGTAATTAATCCAGATTCTAATGAATCATTTAATTTATCACTAGTAGATGTATCAAGTCCTGAGTTTCGGGAATTGATACCATTTGAAGTTAAAATTACAAAAGCAAAAGAAGGAAAAAAAGATGTGTCAAAATTTCATTTGTTTAATGGTGGAAATTTGCGTATTTACAATACGTTAAATGAATTTTTTGCCGACTTACCAGAGTTTAAAAAGATTAATAAAAATCTTGGGGATACGATTAATTTATTGAACGCGGTTCTAGTACAGACTCCAGAAATGGACGATAGTACTGATCTATTAATTTAAACAGAAACAGGGGGAATTTATCATGGCAGAAGAGAAAGTTGAAAAGAAAATCGAAGAGAGTGTCACTGTAGAAAATATAATTGATGGTGCGATCATTGAGGGCTTTAGGGGTGGTGTAGATATGTTTATGGAGTCTATTGAAGATTCCTTACGTAGAGATGTTATTCTAACTGAAGCTGGTGGTGCCGAAAAAGTACTGCAAGATATGATTAATGAATCTCAGACTTCTAAAGTAGAACAAGATTTGACTAATGAAGCTAGTGATCTTCAGGATAAACTGAAATCAGTTCTTAGCTAAAAGTAGTTAAATTAAATTGTTAAATTAAAACAGGACAGTTATTAGTTACACAACTGTCCTGTTTTTTTATGTTGTGAGTTATATAATGGCTTTTGAAAAAGAATTGAAATACCGAAGTTATATTGGTACTAAAATCAACAAACTAACTATTAAAGATTTTATTTATGAGCCTACTGAAAAATATTATCAATCAAAATATAAGTTTTTATATGACTGTGAATGTGGTACCAAAAATAAATTAGGCTATTGTTATCAAATTATTAATAATAAAATTAAATCATGTGGGTGTGGTAAATTTAAAGGAATTCGACCAGAAACAATCCATAATTATCAAAAATATATTGGACAGAAATTTGGTACACTTACAATTAAAGATTTTATTTATGATAATAAACGAAATCATACTCTACGATATCAATTCCTATGCGATTGTAAATGTGGTACTAAAAATAAATTCATTTCATGTAATGAGATTCTTAGAAAAGGTCAAAAGTCATGTGGGTGTGTTAAAAAAGGTAAAACTGGAATTGCATTTGATACCAATTATAAATATAAGAGTTATATTGGTAAAAGGATTAATAAATTAACTATTAAAGATTTTATATATGATGAAAAAGGTGTTAATCAACAACAGAAGTTAAAGTTTTTATGTGATTGTGATTGTGGTACTAAAGATAAATTGATTGCGTGTAATGAGATTCTCAATAATAATCAACAATCATGTGGGTGTATTAAAACAGGAATCAAACCTGAAACTGAAGAATATTATAAAAGCTTTATTGGTCAGAAATTTGGTAAGTTAACTATTAAAGATTTTATTTATGATACTAATTCTGATATTAAATATAAATTCTTGTGTGAATGCGAATGTGGCACTACTGATAAATTAATTATGTGTAATGAAATTCTTACACATTATCAACAAACCTGTGGATGTGGTAGAACGTATGAGATATATTTAGATCTTATTGAACACTGCAAAGAATATAATCTTGAATTATTAGATGATTACACTACTGTTAAAAGTAGAGTAATTAATAATAATGGTAACATTAGTGCTATTAGTAACACATACATTTTTAAATGTTTAAAATGTAATAACAAATTTACTAAACAATTAACTTCATTTCCAATTTGTCCTTATTGTAATCCTAACTGTGTAACGAATGCTGAATTTATATTGTCTGAATTCTTAAGAGCTAATAATATTACTTTTAGAAAAAATATGATTGATTCAATCAATGATTTGCAAAAGAAAATTGAAATTGATTTTCATTTAATCAATTATAATGTTGGTATTGAGTTACATGGTGTTGTACCTCATGCAACTAGTTACAGATCTAGATCTATAAATTATATATTCCCTTCTAAATCTAATAAATATCATTTAAATAAGTTAGAATCTGCAGAAGCTAAAAATATCGATTTATTACAATTCTGGAATGTTGAACTATATGAAAAAAGAAATATTGTCAAATCTATTATCCTCAATCGACTTAATATGACAAAATATTCTGAATATGCTAGAAAATGTTATGTTAAAGAACTTGATAAACATACTTCAGATCATTTTCTAAAAATACACCACATTCAAGGCACTGTTGTTAATGATTCAGTTAGATTAGGTTTGTTTCATAAAGTAACTAATAAATTAGTTTCTGTCATGACTTTTGGAACAGCAAGATTTTCAGAACATGATTGGGAGCTTTACAGATTTGTAACTTATATTAATTGTAGAGTTGTTGGTGCGGCTGGTAAATTGTTTAAGCATTTCATTAGAAACTACAATCCCAGTTCAATTGTTTCTTATAGCGACAGAAGACTTTTCAATAGTGGCAAATTGTACAGTAATTTAGGATTTAAGTTACATCATGTTTCTGCACCAAATTATTGGTACTTTAAGAAGAATAAAGCAGATTCAGCAAAATTACATCATAGAATGAAATTTCAGAAACATAAACTATCCAAAGTACTAGAAAAATTTAATCCTGATTTAACTGAATGGCAGAATATGGAAAACAATGGTTACTTAAGAGTTTATGATTGTGGCAATAAAGTATATTTTTGGAAAACTGGTAAGCAGTAACCAGCATCTTGCCGTTCAAAAATAATATCAATAATCTAAAAAAATCTCTTGAAGGAGACTGAATGGAAGATTTTTCCAACGTAACATTAGCATTAGATACTCTAATCACAAACATTTTCATTACCGATATCGAAACAAAGATACCCAAATTAGAAAATAAATATAAGGAAGAGCTATTCATCAATCAGAGTTCTTTAGTCGAACTAACTGATATGCTAAAATTATCAATTAAAAAAGTACTAACATTAATATCGTCTGATTATAATAAGGTATTGATGGAATTTTTTTCAGAGGAGGGACTTATTTATTACATAGAGAGCTCATTTTATAAAATCATCATGAAGGAGTAAAACTTTAATGTTTAATAGTGGAACATTGTTCAAGGACAAGCAATTAGAAAATTTAATAAATCGTGTGGATGATGTTGTTGATCAATTACCTGTTTCTCCATCTAGTTTTGATGATGAAATAAATACTGGTACGTTTCTGAAACAAGTTTTCTCTTCTATTAATGAAAAGGAACAAGGTACATCTAGTATTGAACAGATGTTGGAAAATGTTTCAACAGTTGGTAATCGGTTAGATAGATATCGTTTATATGATGAGATTTACTCTTCTGTTCAAATTGTTAAGAGGATTGTTAAGGTATTCATTAATAATATTTTGTTGAGAGATGCTGTTAAAACTAATGCGATTGTTGTTAAAGAGACTTCTATTGATAGTGAAAAATCTGATATCATTAATAAGAATTATGTTAAATTTGGAAATAAAATAGTCGATCATTTTAAATTAGAACGGCAACTTCGCAATGTTGTAGTTCGGGATATGCTTAAATATGGCGATCATTTTATTGAAATCATTGATCTGAAAAATGATATTGTTGATATGCCCCAATCTAATTTAACAACTTCATCAATCAAAACAACTGGCAAATATGTTTCTGAAACTTTTGATTATATTGAAGAGCGATTAAGACGTGAAAATGGAACATCTTCTAATGTTGTTGTCGATGATTGTATCGGCAAATGTGTTGATTGTTTAGTTGAGTTCGATGATACTATTCCTGTGTCTGGAGATGAAATCCAATCAATTATTGAAGCTGATGATAAACTTAAGAAAGAAGAAATTGTTGATGACCCTTCAATTTTGCCGTTAAACAGAATTCTTTTAAAATTTCATAATCCTAAGAATATAATAACATTGGACACTCGTTTCGGAACAATACTTGGTTATGTTGAATTGACCGAAAGAGAAACAGACGCTTCACGATATTTGGGTGTTGGAGCAAGATTTGCAAGTGTGGTTCAACAGATGGGTGTTTATTATGGAGCCCAAAAAACAACTAATGAAGACATATTACAACAGATGGTTACAAAGATCATTAAAAAATTAGTAACTAAAATTGGTGTGTCTAAAGAGTTTGTTTCTGGAGAATCACCACATACTATTAATAAAAAATATGAGGATGATATTCGTGAGAAACTGGGGGATTCATTATTCTATATGGTTAAACGGATTTATTTAGAAAATGTAACTTCTAGAGATGCAATGCTTAAGAAAATGAATGTTCGGTTTATAAGTACTAATCGAATGGAACAGTTTTGCATTGCTCCAATCGAATATGCACCGTATGGTACAAGTGTAATTGATGCGTTGGTTTATCCAGCGAAATTGTACATTTTAACACAATTAGCAAATGTTGTTACAAAGTTATCAAGAGCAGCAATAGTACGTAAATGGATTTTAGAAACAGGTGTCAGAGATCATCATTCGCAATTGATACAGAAACTGATTCGAGAGTTAAGAAATCAAAAAGTGACAGTTGATGATATTTTATCATTTAAATCGATACCGAAAGTGCTTTCAGATTTTAAAGATATGATTCTGTTATCCAAGAAGGGCCAGCGCTTTCTTGATGTAGAGGTCAGCCAGGGCTCAGATCCCAATATTAAGATCCAAGATTTGGAAGATTTGCGCCGTGAATTAATAGCACTTTCAGGTGTTCCGGCACCCTATCTCGGATATGCCGACCAAACAGAACTTCGTGAGCAATTAGTAAATATTAACATTTCGTTCGCGAATGAGATCATATCAATGCAAAGTGTTATCAACACAGGTATGAATGAACTTTGCAATAAGATAAGTGATATCTTTGAGTTAAAGAAACCATTTACAAATTACGCTACATTAACACTTAAGCCACCTATTATTTTATTACTACAATTGCTTGAAGCTACAGTCTCGTCAATTGGTAATGTACAACAGATGTTTATGGGTATCAATATTCCAATGGATCCATATTACTTCTTGAAACAATACTTACCATCAATTGATTGGGTTGACTTTCAGCAGAAAGCTGAAGAATTTGAATTAGTGCAAAAGGCTAAAGGTGGTGCCGCCGGAGCCGGTGGAATGGGTGGGGGGATGTAAAATATGTATTTGATTAATTATGTTTGTTCTGATGGGTTGCTTGATGAGATAATCGAACAATATGGCATGCCTGATCAGGGGATGCCTGTTGGTCCACCCCCAGTAGAATTCGAAGAAGTTAAAAAATTCTTATTATTTGAAAAATTTAAGAATCTTAAAACAAAATTTGAGACTGCTGATATTGACCATTCTGATAAACGAGTACGAAAACTTGATGAGTTTTTTAATTTGATTTTTGTTTTTTATCCTTCATTTGCATATAATGATCTTGTCAAATTGTTAAATCGATTAATTGATATTATGTCAGAAGTTGCTGGACTTAAAGTTGAATTAGAAATACCCCCAGAACCAGAACCTGTCGCTGACCCCGAACCGAATATTGAACTAGAACCTGCCGTTCAACCTCAATCTAATGTTCAACCACAACCGAATACTCAACCTAAACCAAATACATCAGCAGTTCCCACTGTACAAAAAGTTAAACAGCCGGAAAATCTTGCCGTTTAAAAATAGGAAAAGAAGGAGTTAATATGGTAAGTTATAATTTTTTATATGAGTCAACAAGTATTGTAGCAAACAATGATATCGAAATCCTTGAGACGAAATCGATTCCAAATTCAAAATCACCTAAAGTAGTATTCGAAGCACAACTACAAGATTCCAATAAGAAAAATGCAAACGGACGATATTATGATACTGATATTTGTAATGAGATTGTAAATGTTCTGAAACCTAAAGCCCAAGCAAGGGCACTATTGCAAGAAGTCGATCACCCTATTGTAGATGCAAGTGATGCAGCAGGTAGGAAGAGGGCAATAACAATAAGCGTTAAAAATTCAGGTACAGTGGTTCGTGATCTTCATATGTCCAATGGTAATGTGGTTGGGGAAATGGAAACGCTGAGTGGCTTCCTCGGTCCTGATGTTGCGCATCTTCTTATTGATGATAAAGTTGATATTGGATTTAGTTTGAGAATGTTTGGGAAACTGGTTAATGAGAATAATATGGTTCGAGTCGTGCGTCCAATTCGTCCGATAACATATGATATAGTTACGAATCCATCACACGATTCTTCTAGAGTGCTTCAGTTCCTTCCAGAGAATATCAATACATTTATGTCGGAATCGAATGGGGGAGAAGATTTACAACTTCTTGAGGAAATAACTTTGGATGATATTGATTTGACAGATCCGAATCAATCAATTCATGATTATTTGGACCAGATTATCAATGAGTCATTCAGAAAAATGAGTAAAATTAATTTTATATTTTAGAGGAGGAAGTTACATGAATAACGCGGATCTTATTTACGAAAATTATGATAAGTATATTGTAGAGCATCGAGATGATATGGATACACCAGCTGGTGCTATTGAGATGCTAAGTTCTGATGGCAGCTTTAGGTCTTACATTGATTCCATTTGTGAAGGTATGGAACCAGCTCAGAAGGCCAATGTTGTTGCAGTGTGTGAGAGAGAGCGTGAGTGCTTATTGGAAGAATCTGCTCAGTTAGGGCCTTCAAGTGCCATAATTGGGTATGCCGTAAATGAGTTGCGGCTGTAAAACTTTGTGAACTGCTGGAACATCCTTAGAGCTCATTCAACCACAACATAACTAGAAATGGTAAGTGTGATGGTTTGAAAATGAATGAGATTGGACAATCAGCAGCCAAGTCCCTACTCGATGAAGTAGTGTCGTATGGGAAAGGTTCAACGACTATCCCGCAAGGGAGTACACTGCAAGCGCAGTGGAAGTGCAGAGCATTTTTGCCAGAAAGGATGAAACTAATTTAAAATGAAAATGAATCCAGCTTCTAAGTTGCGTTATGAAAAACATTTAAATCAGAAAATTGAAATGTTATTTATTCAAAAATTAATTTACGACGAAACTGCAAAAGGGCGATCTAGATACAAGTATATATGTAAATGTAATTGTGGAAATATTAAAGCAATACCATGTTGGTATATTTTAGTGAGAAATCAGAAGTCTTGTGGTTGTTTACAATATGCAACTAAAATTGACCATAATTCTAATGTTGGTAAACGATTTGGGAATTTATTGATTCTTGCCGTTAAAAGATTAAAATTAAATAATGACATTCAAAGAAAATTGTATTATGAATGTAAATGTAATTGTGGAAATATTAAATTATATCAAGCGCATTTGGTTATTAAAGGGGATTTTAAATCTTGTGGTTGTAAACAAATTAATGAAGCTCTTGATCGGATGAAAAGTCATATTGGAGAGAGATTTGGAAGATTAACTGTAATTAATACTACTCATTATCCAGATGAAAAACTTACATATAATAGACATATTTTTACGTGTAAGTGTGATTGTGGAAATATTATTGAATTACCAGTGAGTCGGCTTTTATATAGTAAAGATATTAAATCAACATGTGGTCAGTGTTTTAAAACTAATAAATCTTATAGTGGATATGTGGAATTATTAGATTATTGTAAATCGATTAATATTAAATTAATTAGCGAATACACAACCAAAAGTCATCCTGAGGTTGATAAAGAAACTGGATTAACTAGTACCGTTTATAATAAATATCAATTTTCATGTCTTGAATGTAATCGTAAATTTAC
>NIWG01001240.1_pt1 | contig 13692 bp, 18 predicted proteins | sample 1523271 | NCBI WGS metagenome assembly NIWG01 (sample SAMN06894523, study PRJNA379456) | ciliate metagenome | isolation source: three single ciliate cells amplified by MDA sediment | place: USA: Santa Barbara Basin
CTAGTTTCATAATTTTCTCCAAATGGTTGTCTTACCTTCCATTCTAGTTCAATTATTTCAGTTTTTGGTAGCATAATAAAAAAACCAGAGGTTGGGTTTGGGGTGGTTGGTACGTAAATATTGATAATCTCTTCACCAATTTTATTGGCAATTTCGCCTTGGTAGTTGCCTGTTTGAAAGGCGATTGTCCATAGTCCTTTGCGCGGATACTCAACTAATAATGCTTTTTTAAAGCTGTTACCAGTAGGGCTAAGCACAGTATCAGAGAGTTGTTTTAGGGCTTTGTAAATACCGCGAAATCCTGGAATTCTATTAAGCAGTTGCTCCCATAATTTGACCAATTTTTTTCCGATAAAGTTACTAACTAAAGCGCCAGTAATGATCAAAATTAGTATTACCCAAACAATACCGGAGCCAGGGATGCTACCTTCAAGGTTGAATAGTGATTCAGGCAAATACCTAGGCGGTACGATATCGTTAACCAGCTCTAAAAAGAACTTGATAACAACAATGCTTAGTCCTAGTGGAATCCAGAAAAGTAGGCCGGAAATAAAATAGTTTCTTAGGTTTTTCAACGCTTAGAGTTGGGTAGTCATAAAAAGTACTTATTTTAGCATAAGCAGCTGCAAGGTTAGATGTCCTCTTCGGCTCTAAGTGTAAGGATTTCATAACCATCTTTGGTTACTAAAATCGTATGCTCCCATTGTGCTGATAATGAGCGATCTTTAGTGGTTACTGTCCAGCCGTCAACTTTAGAAGTTGCCACTTCAAAGCTACCGATATTGACCATAGGCTCAATGGTGAATGTCATGCCTTGCTCAAGGATTGGGCTGGTGTCTACATTACCATCATCATAATGCACTACTTGAGGCTCCGAGTGAAATTTAAGACCAATACCGTGCCCGCAATAATCATGCACGATTGAGTAATTGTTACTCTGTGCGTGGGATCCAATAGCAATACCACTCTCACCCAGTCTAATACCTGGCTTAACTTTTTTAATGCCAATGTATAAGCATTCCTGTGCAATACGACAAATACGCTGAGCCTTGCCACTGGCTTTGCCAATCACAAACATTTTTGAGGTATCACCGTGATAATTGTCTTTAATAACGGTGATATCGATATTAACAATATCACCTTTTTTGAGTAATTTGTCTGATGGAATACCGTGACAAACAACATTGTTAATGCTGGTACAAATCGACTTTGGAAAGCTGTGATAATCAAGCGGAGCGGGGATAGCATCTTGCTCATTAATGATATAGTCGTGACAAATTTTGTTGAGTTCATCGGTGCTTATGCCAGCCTTAACAAAAGGTGTAACCATTTCTAAAACCTCTGCAGCCAGACGCCCAGCCACACGCATCTTTTCAATTTCATCAGCTGATTTAATGTCAATAGCCATGTATTATTTTCCTAATATTGTTGCACGATTTTCCAATGCGGTAATGCGATCTTCAATAGGGGGGTGTGAAGAAAACCATGAAGCAAAGCCTTTTTTGTCGTTAATGCCAAATGCAGCCATTTGTTCAGGCAGAGCTTCTGGTTCCACTTGTCCTAAACGTTTTAAGGCTCCAATCATATTTTGATGGCCTGCAAGATCTGCGCCTCCAGTGTCTGCGACAAATTCACGTTTGCGCGACACATACATCACAATGGTTGAGGCTAAAATAGACAAAACAATTTGTGCAAATAAAGTGGTGATAAAGTAACCAATACCGTGACCGCGTTGGTTTTTTAAAATAACACGATCAACAAAATGGCCGATTACTCGTGAGAAGAAAATCACAAAAGTATTAACCACCCCTTGAATTAGAGTTAGGGTAACCATGTCGCCATTCGCAACATGACTCATTTCATGGCCAACAACAGCTTCAATTTCTCCTTTATTCATATTGTCAAGCAGGCCTTGAGAGACAGCAACAAGCGCTTTGTTTTTACTCATTCCAGTGGCAAAGGCATTCATAGAAGCTGAAGGAAATATAGCCACTTCAGGCATGCTAATACTAACAATTTTAGCTTGTTTTTCAACCGTATCAATCAGCCACTTTTCAAGATTTCCACTTGGCGATTCAATGACGACTGCACCGGTCATACGTTTAGCCATCCATTTGGAAATGGCTAAAGAAATAAAGGCGCCACCAAAGCCGAAAACAGCCGAGAAAATTAACAAAGCGTTAAGATCAAGGTCTGATCCATTTTCTTTTAAAATCCCCTCAACACCTAGCAGACTTAAGGTGATGCTAAGTAAGACGAGAATGGCAATATTGGTCATTAAAAATAGAAAGATTCTTTTCATGAGTACTCCTGGTTCTTTGATATTAGTTGAGTAATAGTTGGGGCATTATCTAATATATTCAAGTCTATTGGGATATAATGCAATTAATGATTAAAGTTTTTATAATACTAGCACTGTTCCTTTCTGGCTGCGAAAATCAAAATCCAGTCTTAAAGAAGTCAGACACTTCTACTATGAAAAAGCATCATCACCCTTCAGCGCCAGAAGAGTCTGCAATTTGCGCTGAGTTGTCAGTGGAGGAATGTTTAAGGATTATTATTCCAGCTATTTGGGATCTAGAAGTGGAGAAAGACTGTTCTGATTAGATCTTTAGTTGATCTGATTCAGGTAGTGTGATATCGACTGATTGCTGATCTATAGGGCATCTAAAAATTAAATTCACAGCCTGTAATTGCAAATCTTCAGGATGATTTTTTTGAGCAGTGCCATAGAGTCTGTCGCCGATAATAGGAAAACCAAAATCTTTTAAATGTTTTCTAATTTGGTGTTTTCTGCCAGTTTCGATATGCACACTAAGTAGAGTTTTATCTTGGTTTTCTACAAGTTTGGTCACATGACTTAAGGCGTGTTTTTTATCAATATCCCCATCTAGACTAACCTCGTCAACTGGAAAATCTGCGGCAACAATAGATAAATAAGTTTTCTTAATTAACCTATCAGCAAATAATTTTGAAAAGTCTCTAGCCATAGCTTTTGAATGTGCCAGTATCATCAAGCCACTCGTGGCGCGATCTAGTCGATGTACCAAAAAACTGGGTCGATCTAGTTTTTTCTCAACCAGTCGAGTTAGTGCGCTATGATCCCCCCATTTTGATCCCTGAGAAAATACACCAGCAGGCTTAAACCAGACGCTATAGCCTTTTTTATCTAGTAGTAGGGTGGGCTGAGTAGGATCTGAAGACAGAATTTTTTCATTAAAATAAATAAATACTTCATCGCCAATTTTTAACGGCTTTTTAATACGCCGAATTCGATTAGTCTTTTTATCCGCTTTTAGCCAGACACAGCCTTTGTCAAGTGCAGACTTAAGCGCTTGTTTTGATAGACGTGTTGACTCTGCCAACGCATCAATTAATAATTGATTGTTGGTTTTAATGATGATTTTTCTTTCAATTGCAGTGGCCATAAATTAAAATAATACCTATGAATACAATAAACAGATTTTTATTTAAAGGTTTAAACATTCGCGGTCAGCATCTTTCACTTGATGGTGCCTGGCAAAAAATGATTCAAAATCGTGGCTATAATCCCCTAGTTCGTCAATTATTTGGAGAATTGAGTGCTTTGGCAATCTTTTTAGCCAATGGTATGAAGCATCAGGGTAAGCTTACTCTGCAAATCCAGGGTGATGGAATTGTTAGTTTGTTACTCGTTGAAGTAGGTAGTGATCTTAAAATTCGCGGCATGGTTAGAGCAAACGACTCTATTGAGCCAAATGATTCTTTGGATAAAATTTTGGGCGAGGGGCAAATTGTTGCCACCTTGTATAATGCACAAACAGACCATAGCTTTCAATCATTGGTTCCTAGAAATGCACAAGGTTTGGTTGCTACATTTGAAGATTATTTTTCTCAGTCAGAGCAGCTTGATTCGAAGTTATGGGTCTCATCAACTAAGAATGGTTTATCAGCCATGCTCATTCAAAAAATGCCAGAAGCGGATCAACATGATGCTGAAGGTTGGCATAGAATTACTTCTCTGGCAGGCACTGTTACTGATGAAGAACTGAATGACTTGGATGCGGAGAGATTGCTTCATCGTCTATTCCATGAAGAAACTTTGCAATTATTTGATGCTGACTGGGTAAGTTATGAGTGCGCTCAAAATAAAGATCGTTTTGAAAAAATCATCTTTGATTTAGGCGAGCAAGATGCGCGTGATTTACTCAAAGAGCAAGGAGAGATATCTATTCATAATGAAATCTGCAATGAACATTTATTCTTTGATGAGCAAGATGTTAATCGTATTTTTACCTCTAAAGCTCAAGAGGAATAATAATGGAAAATATCATTTGGACCAAGCCGGATTGCTCATACTGCGCTCGAGCAAAAAATATGCTGGATGAAGAGAGTATTAAATATGAAGTTCGTTTAGTTGATGAAGTTAATTGGACGAACGGTGACATGCTTAAGATGGCGCCAAATGAGTTAACCTATCCTCAGATTTTTCTAGGAGATAGTCATGTTGGCGGGTGTGATGATCTTGAAGCGTACTTAACACTACGAGAAATGGGGATAGAGCCTTAGTTAAATATTATTTAATGCGTAGCTATAGCAGAGGCAAGGGTCATTGTATTGCCCGCCACCTTTGCTACCTTGGTAGTATCTGACTTTTGTTATCTTTAGAATCAATAAGCTTTCCATCGTAATAACATACAAGCATTTCCTCAATTGTATTCCAACGAACGCTATACATATAATCACCGTATATGTATGTTTCTAAAGGCTGATTTCTGTTGATGGGTTTGGAGTCAACCAAAACACCTTTTTTCATGATATTTATACAATCTTTTAGCGAGGGTTGATTATTTTCATAATCACTTTTGTCAAGTATCCAACTGTTAGAGAAAACAGAAGTTGAGATGAGTAAGAAGGCTGTTAAAAAAGCCATTTTTAAATAATTAATTACCATAACCAAGCCTATTTACACTCATACAATTTTTATCAATATTGTACTGACAAGCTAGCTTATTATCAAGCAATTTACCTTTCAAGCCAATATTGTTAAACAGTGTGCTTTAAATGTGAATGTTTGTGTTGTTTGGTTGGCTTAAATTTTTTATATGTGTCGTAACAATTTTTAAGTAAAAGAATCGCTACATATTTATATAAATTAGTGCTTACATCAGAGAGGATTTGGCAGATGTAAGGTTATGCTTTTCCTGCTCTAGAAGTGAGGTCAGCTAGATTGTGTTTGATTTGTAATTCAGCTGAACCAAGTTAAAAGGTTAACACCTTATCTGATTCTTCGATAATAAGATGTAAATCTTCTAAGGTTGACATTGGGCACATATCTGAAGATTCAGATTTCCTAATTTTTAAACAAGTGCCACAAGCAAATATCTCTCCATTAGCATCAACAAAAGATTGCATTTGTTCAGAGACTTTAAACTGCTTGTTATCTAGTGTTTCACTTTCAACACCTTTTGCTAATAAGAACACTTTAACGCTGTCTCCTTTTTCTAAAGAGAAAACACCTAGTCTAAATGCATTAAAGACTGTCTCAGGATCATTGGAATAAATCACCACTCCTAGTTTCATAATTTTCTCCAAATGGTTGTCTTACCTTCCATTCTACACCTAAAATAATTATGGAAAGAATAGATGATTGTAGATAGATTTAAGTGCCTATCACACCTTAGTTTAGAGAAGGAGCTGCTTGATAATAAGTTAGCTTACGAGTATGCTGGTGGTAAGAAATTGAGTTGGTGTAAATAATGAGGTTTTTATGACAATAGAAATGTGGCAAAGCTTCTTAGGTTGGAATTTGATTATTAACTTTACTATACTCATTGTGTGGGCTTTTGTAGTTAAAAAATACCCAGATTTTGTATATGAGAAAAGTAATTACTGGATTCCTATTAAAAGGGAATCATTCAACTCAATTCACTATGGCGGAATGGGGATTTATAAATTATTTATATTCTTCTTTCTTTTAGTGCCTTATTTAGTTTTATTGATAATTAATTAAAGAGTTTCTATTAGTAAAAAGTTGAGTTGGTGTAAACAGGAAGTTATCGTTATGACAAAAGGAGAATTAAAATCATTAATTCAGTCAAATCCTTGTTATGCCGTACAAGCAATAGCGATGTACTATAAAGACAAGAGAGATTTTGACCCTGACAGAAAATGGGAAGAGAAGTTTTCTAAATATAATACTTGTAGATATATTGACTATGGCAATACACATTGGGATTGTAACAAAAACACTAAACCTCACATCTAACCCAGTTTCTCCTGCCGCCCTCACTTCTAAACTAAGGGGTGGGGTCGACAATCTCCAAATCCTCTCTGAAGAGAGTACGAGATAATCTATATATATCTAGTGTGAATCTTGTTTAATAAGATACTTTTAGTATCTATTAAAGATACTTAAGATATTATTATATAAATTTATGTATAATTAGATACAAAAATGAACAATTTAATCAAGAAAAGGTATTAAAGATATGGCTGAAAAAAAAGCAGTTAAACTTGGTTGGGCTTCCAGAGCTAAACGACTAATGATGGACAAAGGAATAACACAAGGCGATCTTGCGCCAGTGTTAGGTAAATCAACTCGTGGTGCTGTTGGCCATTACTTCACCGGCAGAACGCAACCAACGCTTGAGCAGTTTGAAAGTATGGCTGATTATTTTGATGTAACTTTATGTTACTTGCTTTCTGGTGATGAGAACTCCTTAAGAATACACTCTGGTAAATTACAAAACTGTATTCTGGAAATTGCGAATGCTGCTAATCAACACGATCTTGATATATCTGAAGAACAAAAAGCTAAATTAATTGCTTTTCTATATAAAGAAACGTCAAACAATGAAGAGGTTTCTAAAGACAGAGCTTCTGCATTAGTTAATCTTGTTGCAGAATGAATTCTCATACAAAAGACAGTAATAAAAATGATGAAAAGATTGCAGAATTAGAAATGCAATTACATAAAGCTCGTAATACTATTCTAAATTTAGCTGCCTCACAAACCCAATGTCTTGAACTTTATGATTTTCGTAAATGCAATTCACACGAAGAGTCCTACGCTTGGAAAGTGGGGGTATTTGACAAGATTATTGAAATTGCAAAGCCCATAACTGATAAAAATGTCTATGGTCAATTGATACATTACAGCAGAGCCATTTGTCCATTATGCGGAGATGAGCCCCAATCGGAAGTAGGGTATACCATACCAGAGGGTCTTACAAGACACCTTGAGGGTTTTGGTAATATGTATCAATGCAGAGTTATGAAAGAGATATTTGCGTTAGCAAACCAAAGTTGGAATAAAAATTTCAAGGATAAAGAGTGGGACAATTTTCTAAAAGAAAGTATAAAAAAAAGAGAAATTGAGAATCAACGAATGGCGACTGAAACTCTTTACAAAAAAGCTCCAATAACTGGAGTAACTCCAGATTTATTCAATGGAGATATCGATTGGACTGAAAACAGATTAAAAACATTAGGGTTCGTTGTTAACCTAAACAAAAATGTTAAAACATTTGCTAAAGAGTATGAAGCATTTTCTGTCTTTGCAGATATTACACACCACAATGGAATTGCATTTAATGTATTTAAAAAACCATTGCCAAGAATAATAAAAAATGGCTTAATTTGGAAATCAAAACAACATATATGTAATTTTGTTATATATGACCACTGGAAGCATAACTTGAATGACAAATTTGAATCTCGGGTAGACGGCATTGCACAAAAAATCCTCTCTGATGTGAATACAAGATAATCTATATATCTAGTGAGTCTTTAGGGTCTCCCCTTGGGTGTTTTTAGTGAAAATTTAGTGCGCTAATAAGAAATTTTAATATCTTTTTATTATTTAGATTTATGCAAACAATAAGTTGCTTTTTCAATAAAATCTACACCAGCGTGCAGAAACTTAGGCTCATTTTCAATGTCATTAAAACATTGTAACAGTTGACACTTGAACCCTTCACTAAAGAGCGAGCCAACCTCTTCCTCATTAACTGCATAAGGAGGACCGCTCATTTGTGATTGTGGGTAGTTTAAAGTTAACAATAACACCCGGCAATCATTCGATATTATGGAGTACAAATGGCGGACATACTTTACTCTTAAATCAACAGGCAGGGCAATCAATGAAGCTCTATCGTATACCGCAACCACAGAGGTTAACATTGATTTTTTAAGCGCAAAATAATCACCACAATATAAAACAATGTCTTTGCCTTGATAAACGTTAAATTGGTCAATTTGATGCAATGAATAAGTTAGATTGTTTTCACTAAAGAACTGTTCAATAGCCAATTGACTAAGTTCAACGCCTAGTACTTTATAACCCTGGTCAAGTAGATACAGCATATCTCGGGTTTTGCCACACAAAGGCACAAACACACTATCACCCGCTTGCAATTCCAAGCAGTTAATAAATTCAATCAATTTTGAATTGGGTTTGTCACTGTGCCAACCCGTTTCTCCATCTTTCCAGCGCTGTATCCAATTTGTCATTGTTACGTTTGTCTTCTCTAGTCGGCTTTTAATGCAAGTTTTCCGCTACCTAATAAAGCGATTACCACAGCTGCAGATAGATACAGAATTTGTAGTTCAATAGCCCAAGCCCCGTGTTCTGTTAATGAAAAAATTTGCCCAGAGTGCATTAACCCTATTGCGAATAACATATTAATAGCCATTAACCATCCACCAATTCGAGTATACAATCCAACAATAACCATTAATGGTGCAATCACTTCACCAATATACACTCCATAGGCGATAATCTCTGGTAACCCAAGTCCGGCTAGCGTTCCAACAATAAATCCAATACCATTAAACTTAGCTATACCGTGTAATAACATAGTAAATCCAACGGTTAGTCTTAGTAACAATTTTGCCTGGTCATCCATACACTACTCCTTTTTTACATATTAAAATTATTGATGAGACCCATCACAAAAAGGCTTTCCAGCAGTTTTTCCACAACCACAAACATACAACTGCTCGTCCGAGCTAGCTGTATATGCTAATGGTTCAATATCACTGCCTTGATGTGACCCATCGCAATAAGGGGGTGTAGTGGTTTTACCGCACTGGCAAATATATTGTGTTTCACCTGTAGATATATCAATAACGTAAGGTTGACCTTTAGAATACATAACTGTTTCCATTTTTTTTCTCCATTTAAGTAAAGTAGTACTATATTATATATTGTAGAAAATTGACTATTAATACCATATTTTTGAATCACTATTTCTATATGAATTACAATCAGATTATCTTATGAACACTAAATTATTAGACGGAATAGTGATATTTACAATGGTTGTTGATAGCAACGGATTTTCTAGTGCTGCAAGACTTTCAGGACACAGTACATCGCACTTAAGTAAAGTAATTAATCGACTTGAGAATAGGCTTGGTGTATTGCTATTAAACAGAACAACACGAACAATAAGTCTAACTCCAGAAGGTGAATTGTATTATCGCCAATGTGTCAACATCACCAATGAGGCAAGACAAGTAGAGCGACAACTTGATGGTCAAAAGCTAGAGCCACAAGGTAATCTGAAAATAAGTTGCCCAGTAACTTTTGGATTGTATAAGTTGCAACCACTAATATCATCCTATATGGATAAATACCCCAAGGTGAATATAGAGCTAAATTTAGAAGACAGATATGTTGATATTGTTAGTGAAGGCTATGATTTGGTATTTAGAGGAACACCTAAATTAGAGGACTCAAGCCTTATAGGTCGGAAAATTCATTCATCCAGGATGGTAGTAATTGCTTCACCGCAATATTTAGAAAAATATGGTACCCCTAGCCACCCAAGTGAACTTGGTAAACACAAGATAATTGGCTTTAACCAAGTACCTCAATACGACATATGGCAATACACAGACCCTAATACAGGTTCAAAATCTAAAGAAAAATTTAAAAGCCATTTACTAACTAATGATAAACAAATGGCTTTAAAGTTATGCGTAGCAGGGCAAGGAATTACTAAATTACCAATGTTCAACTTAAGGGAAGAAATAATTAAAGGGGAGTTGGTAGAATTATTTAGTGTCTATGAATGTGAGCCTCATACAATCGATGTATTTATAGTTTATCCAAGCAAGAAATATATTTCCGCTAAGGTTAAAAGTTTCATTGATTTTGTATCGAATAGGCTTAAATAATTACTAAACTTCATATTTTTCACCCAGTTTTCCCCGCTGACCTTCTTTTAAAAAGGTGTTGGGTGGTGTCTTAAATCTCTAAATCCTCTCCGATATGTCTACGAGTTTAAATCTATATATCTAGTGTGAATCTTGGGGTCCCCCGAGGGGTGTTTTTCGTACGATTTCGTACACTTGTCACCAAATATTATTGTTTTTGATATAATTGATGTGAAGTATGAAATTAGCGTTTAAGCTTTTGACAGGCGTAAAAAAGACTTACCGTAGTAAGCCTTCAAGAGAGATGGGGCGAGAAACGGGGTTTGAACCCGCGACAACCGGAATCACAATCCGGGGCTGTGTAACATTCACCCTTCCAAACAAGTTGGAGAGGGTGACTCTACCAACTGTTCACTTTATTCATAACCCTTGCTACTAAAGCAGATAGGGTGTATTTATCAGTATATTGAATCCAGAAATATACTCTCTTCTTAAGTGTTAAATTCTATCAGAATTACTCACTTTAATTTATCTAGTGTACATATTTGTACTCAAAAAATGAGCTTTAGGGTTGCTTAGAATGCCAAACAAAACTCAAATCATCTAGTTTCTGCATCTGTTCAAGTTCTACATTACAGCGACGCTGCAGAAGCTTAAAAAGCCAATGGCGTAGCTGTAAATGCTATTCCATTGGCTTTTTACTAAGCAACCGATGCATCATACAAATACTTCTGAAAATCAATAAATGTATTCCTAATGGTTTGTATCTCACCTAACTCTTGTTTGGCATCAGCAATACTTTGATATTTTAAATTTAATAGATCAGGTAGTTTCTGATCATCTAATTCACCTACACCCTCATCAATATACTGTTTAAGTACAAAGTCCAAGAATGCTTGTTGCCTTTGATCATAACTATCAAGGTGGATGGTGGCGTGGTTAGCTCTATCAGTTCGCTCTAGTGGTTCTTTATTGAAAGCAATATAAGACAACACATCAAACAGATCACTCTTCTGAGCATCAATCATCACTTGTAAATCTCTTAACTGCTCTATGCTGTACCCAGCTTCTTCAAGCTCTTTAAGTAATTTGTTTCTGGTGTCTGGCTTGATCCATATCTTACGCAACTGCTCTTCTTGTTTAAAGAAGTTAGGCAGATCTCCAAACAGCATATTCAAGAAATCTTGTGAGGTTATCTGATTGCCATCAGGCCCCCAGAAAGTAGTGTCAATATTAGTATTAATATTTCTAGTAGATCCATCAGCTAGCTTGACTCTTGTTACTACGTTTCCAGGCGTGTCACAGACGCAATTAATATAGCCGCACATCTCACAAGGGTCACCATCATCAGGCGGCTCACAAACACAAGGTTTTTGATTGCAAGTTTTGCAAACTCTTGGACCGGTTCTAGTATCGTCTCCATCCCAAGGTTCTGGCTCACCATCCCACTCAGGAGCTTTAAAGTGGTGATGCGCCTCTACAAAGTCGTAGATTGTGAAATAGTCTTTGCCATCAAACAGACGTGTTCCTCGTCCTACTATCTGCTTAAACTCAATCATAGAATTTACTGGACGAAGCAGTACAATATTCCTTACCTCAGGGGCATCTCCCCCCGTAGAAAGTTTCTGCGAGGTGGTTAGTACGGTTGGTATTGATTTCTCATTGTCTTGGAAATCTCGAAGATGCTGTTCGCCAATAGCACCATCATCTGCTGTTACTCGATGACAGTAGTTAGGGCTCTTACTATCTGCATATTGGTTGATTAGGTTTCTAATAAGTGATGCGTGCCTTTGAGTACGACAGAATACTAATGTCTTATCGTTCTGATCCATATCATCCATAAACTGTTGTACACGAAACTTCTCACGATCCTCAATAACGATTGATCTGTTAAGTTCTGACTCAGTATAAGTCTTATCTCTATCAACCTCACCCTCAAGGATTACATCGCCTTCCTTGTACTTGTAAGTATCAAGATCTGAGCTTACTTGCTTCACTCTAAATGGCGTTAAGAATCCATCTTCAACACCTTCTTTGAGTGAGTAGATATAGACTGGATCACCAAAGTAGTTGTAAGTATCAACGTTAGTATCTCTTCTAGGTGTGGCGGTTAATCCAAGCTGTACTGCAGGTGAGAAGTAATCCATAATCGCTCGCCAATTACTCTCATCATTCGCACCACCACGATGACACTCATCAATTACAATAAAATCAAAGAAGTCTGCAGGATATTGACCATAATGAAACTCACCTTCTTCACCACTCATAAATGATTGGAAGATCGTAAAGAACACACTGCCATTAGTTGGTACCTTGCCTTGCCTACGAATTTCGTTTGGTTTAATTCTTACTAGCGCTCCGTCATCAAACGCCGAGAAAGCGTTAAAGGCTTGATCAGCTAGTATATTTCTATCAGCTAAGAACAGTATTCTAGGCGTTCTTACGCCATCCTTTTTAGTGGTCCATTTGCTTTTAAATAGCTTCCAGGCAATCTGAAAGGCAATGGCTGTCTTACCTGTACCTGTAGCCAGTGTAAGTAGGATGCGAGTCTTATTATCGGCAATCGCCTCAAGCGCTTTAGTAATTGCATTCTCTTGATAATATCGTGGCTGCCAAGTACCGCCTTTATCTTCAAAAGGTATAGAGAGTAGCTTGTCTCTCCAGTTATTCTCTTTAGGGAAAGTCATCGCCCACAGCTCATCAGGAGATGGATAAGAATCTACATCACCCTCAGTGCCTTGGTCCATATCAATAGCGTAGATACGTTTACCATTAGTACTGTAGGTATAACGAACGTGTAAACGCTCAGCATAGCTCTTAGCTTGTCCTATACCTTCACCGTAATCCAAATCATCTCGCTTGGCTTCAATAATAGCTAGGTTACGCCCTTTGTATTGCAATACATAATCAGCACTATCCGCCTTAGCGCGTTTACCACTACCAATCAAACGACCCTTGGTGATAGGGAATTCCATACGAATATAAGAACCTTCAACCGAACCCCAGCCAGCTGCTTGGATAGCAGGTGTAATGTGATTCAGTTTAGTTTCTTCTTCGTTCATAACTCGCCTTCAAATGCCTTTTGTAGGATTGATTTCTTAAGTTCTTCTAAAGAGTTTAACTCTTGTTGGTATTTAGATTCAAGAGATTGGGTATGATCTTTTAGTGCGTCTAATTTATTTGTAACATCTTGTTGCTGGATTTTTGACACAGGTAAAGACATAACACTACCCTTAACGTCTTTATCCGTAACAGCGGGATAACTTGTACCTCTTTGAATAGATTCCATTCTATCCATAAAGATATCCGTTTGCAGAAAGTAATAAATTAACTTATGATTAATCACACCCTTAATACCTCTAAGCACAGTATATCCAGTACTACAAATTTGATCATTAAACTCACTCAAAACAATCGCAACCCGCTTTAATGTTGGACGAGTAGTGGCAAACATAAAATCATTTGTTTGTATAATTTTTATAGCTCTGCTTGGTGCATTAGATGCATTAACAGAGGTAGTTCCTGTTATTTTTAAAGAGGTTCTGGAAA
>NIWG01001330.1_pt1 | contig 13602 bp, 11 predicted proteins | sample 1523271 | NCBI WGS metagenome assembly NIWG01 (sample SAMN06894523, study PRJNA379456) | ciliate metagenome | isolation source: three single ciliate cells amplified by MDA sediment | place: USA: Santa Barbara Basin
TCAAGTGAAGAGAGCTCTTTTTGTGTTTGCAAACTCAAGGTAAAAGAAGAAAGAGACCTTGTAACCATTGTGGGAAACATGACAAATCCAGTCCCTGGTGAGTTTGTTGAAATACAAGGCAAATGGAGTACCCACCCCAAATTCGGCATCCAATTTCTGATCAACCAATATAAAACCCTTGTTCCTGCAACAGAGTCAGGCATTCAAAAATACCTTGGATCAGGTTTGATCAAGGGTATTGGTCCTGTTATGGCAAAACGAATTGTAAAACAATTTGGCAAAAAATCTTTAGATATAATTGAAAATGATATTAAAAGACTTGCAGAAGAAGTAGAAGGGATCGGCAAAAAAAGAACACAAATGATCAAACATGCATGGGAAGAACAAAAAGAAATAAGAGCTGTGATGCTTTTTTTACAGTCCCATGGTGTCAGTGCAGCTTATGCAGCAAGAATATTTAAAAATTACGGCAATGATTCTATAAATATAGTAAAAGAAAACCCCTATAAACTTGCCAGAGATATTTTTGGGATCGGGTTTGTTACAGCCGATAATATTGCTCAGAAACTTGGCATAAACAAACATGCTCCACAACGCATTGAAGCAGGACTTGAATATGTGCTGTTTCAGCTTTCAGATGATGGTCATGTCTGCTACCCTTATAATGAACTCTGCCAAAAAATTCAGGATATATTGGGAGTAAACAAAGACATTGTTTTAAAGGCTATTGCAGATTCTCTTTTAAAAGGCAGAATTGTCATAGAAGATATTGCCAAAGATCATAATGAATTTGAAGGAGATAAAAAGCTTGTTTTTTTAAAGAAATTTCATGTGTGCGAAACAGGAATTGCAAATAATTTAAAAAGGCTTAAAAACTTTCCTAAGAGTGTTAGAAAAATTGATTCTAAAAAAGCAATTGAATGGATTAAAAGCCAGATAAAAATAAGACTTGCCCAAAAACAAGAAGAGGCAGTTAAAAGCTCATTGGATGAAAAAGTCTTAATTATTACAGGAGGTCCCGGCACAGGAAAAACAACCATTATTAATGCAATTATCAAGATATTGAAAAAAGCAGGTGCAACAATTTTGCTTGCCGCACCCACAGGAAGAGCAGCCAAAAGAATGAGTGAAGCTACTTGGGAACGCGCAAGTACCATCCATAGACTGCTTGACTATTCCATGAAAAAAGCAGGTTTTCAAAAAAACAATAAAAATCCATTAAATTGTGATGCACTCATTATTGATGAAGCATCTATGATTGATACTATTTTGATGCATCATTTGTTAAAAGCAATTCCTTTCGGAGCCACTCTTATACTGGTAGGAGATGTCAATCAACTGCCGTCAGTAGGTGCCGGTAATGTGTTAAACGACTTGATCTTGTCTGATGGGTTCAGTGTTGTTACTCTTGATACTATTTTCAGGCAGGCAAAAAAGAGCCTTATTATTGTGAATGCACACAGGATCAATAACGGCATGTTTCCAGTGATCACAAATGATAACCCAAAAAGTAATTTTTATTTTATCCAAAAAGAAGAGCCTCAAGATGTTTTAAATACAATAATTGATCTGGTACAAAAAAGAATACCAAACAAATTCGGGTTTGATCCAATAAACGATATTCAGGTCTTAACACCTATGCACAAAGGTATTGCAGGAGCTGCAAACCTGAATCATGAACTGCAGAAAACACTGAACAAAAATAAAATTACCATTCAAAGAGGACACAGAGAATTTAAAGTTTCAGATAAGGTAATGCAGATCAAAAATAACTATGACAAGCATGTTTATAATGGAGATATTGGCAGAATTCTTAATATAAATTTTATTGACCAAAAAGTCCTGCTTCAATTTGACAAAAGAGAAGTTGAGTATGATTTTTCTTTGCTTGATGAAATTGTTCATGCCTATGCTGTTTCAATTCATAAATCTCAAGGTTCTGAATATCCCGCGGTGATCATACCCATTGTGACACAGCACTATATTCTTTTGCAAAGAAACCTGATTTATACAGCAGTAACCAGAGGCAAGAAACTTGTTGTGCTGGTAGGCACCAAAAAAGCTCTTGCCATTGCAATCAATACTGTTAAGTCATCAAAAAGATATACAAGGCTCTGCCATCGTTTGAACCTGCCATCCTGCCCTGCTATTTGATCATACTCTGACCGACCTCTGATCAAATCAAGTACAGATATGTGCTGCAAAATTAAAATCGGGGAGGATCATACTCTGACCAGCCTCTGATCAAACCCCTGCCCTGATATCAAGACAGTCATTTTAAAAACATCACTTTCATCCAATACACAAAAAAAAATGGGAGCTGCTGTAAAAGCAGCCCCCATAGCGAGCCATCCAATAGTGAACAAGGCAAAAGTGAATTATTTAATTGATCGTAATTTGCTTAACCTCTTCTTTGGTTTTGTCCTTTTTTAAGGCAAGCTTAAGAATACCATCTTTAAAATCTGCATCAACTTCATCAGTTTGCATATCGTCGGAAAGGCAAAATGACCGTTCAAAGCTTCCAAATGATCTTTCCTGCCTGTGATAGCTGCCTTTTTTTTCTTTGTTTTCAAACTTTCTTTCACCTTTAATAGTCAGGACTCTGTCTTCAATATTCACAGCGATGTCCTCTTTTTTCACGCCTGGCAGCTCAACATTGATAACCACATTATCCTTTTCATCAAGGACATCTACTGCAGGATACCAGAAGTTGTTTGCTTTTGCTTTTAAAAAAGCATCATTAAAAAAATCGTTAGCTGAATTCCTCCAAAAACCAAGTTCATTAAATGGGGTGTACTTTACAAGTCTCATAATTAATCCTCCTGTTTATGTTGTTGTTGTTTTCATTACTTTATCCCGTTTGAAATGAAACTAATCACAACATAAAAGATGTCAAGTGGAATAATAAAATTTTTTTAATATATTACTAAAATGAGTTTCTAATAAGAAGTAATGAGAATGGATGCTCAACTTATTTCTGCCTATTATTAAACAAAGATGGAAAGAATCCTTGACAAAAATTAAAGAAGATCGGGAGAACCCAAAAGTGTTACGGCTATGGCAAAAAAAATTGGAGGATATATTAAAAATACGCCAAAGCAAGCTGAGTTTGATAAAGAAACAGAAGCAGATTTGCCAATTGGAGAATTCATGTCTGATTGGGTAAGTCCTGCCAATCTTATGTCTATTTTATACAAACATGTAAAACAGACTTGACTATTTTACATGTTTGCATAGAATGGTCATATGGAAACAAGATATAAAAAAAGGTTTATTCAACAAATAATTTTTTCAGAATTGTTTGGAAGACAAATGCGTTTTATTGCAGGACCAAGGCAATGCGGCAAAACAACTCTTGCAAAACAAAAAAAAATATTAGGAGGTATTCCTTTTGTTCAGGTAGTCAAGGATTCAAATGTCATGAAAGTGATAAATCCTGATTTTTATATTGTATCTGCATCAAGATTTTTTGCATGATGTAACAGCCAAAAAACAATCTGCTGCAGCTACCTGCCCAAATCCACCATCAAAATCTTGAACTTGTTTATATCACAGATAATTATATTATTTTGTCTTTCATTTTTTGGTGAAAGACAAATTGCTTTAACCCCTTATCAATAATAGGGATAAGCAAAATCAGGTGATGGATTGCTGCCATTAGTTGGGTTTACTTTCTATTAAAAATAAGATACAAAAAATAATAAACTTTTTTGTAATGTGATTTTTCGTGACTTCAGAAGGCATCCATAGATGGTGAATTCTGAACCTGATAATGCTTACCCCAAAAAAAAGGAGAAGAATTATGGTCAAAGAAAAAAACGAAACAGGTATAACGCGTCGTGAATTATTAAAAGGTGCCACTGCTGCAGTGGCAACCGGAGCAATAATAACAGCGAGTTCTCCAAAAAAGGCACATGCCTCAAACAAACTTAAAATCGGATTTATGGCTCCCTTTACAGGTCCTGCAAGCAGAACCGGCGACATGCACAGAATGGGAGTCACAATGGCATTAGATGATGCCAGAGCAGCAGGAGAGATCCCAGTGAAAGTCGATGGAAAGACTCTGGATATTGAACCTGTATGGGTGGACAGCCAGTCCAGTCCTGAAAAAGCAGTCAAGGCAGTAACCCATGCTATTAATAAAGGCGTTAAAATGATGGTCACAGGCTGGCATTCTTCAGTTGCAATGGCTGTAATGGATGCAGAAGCGCCATTTAATATTATCCACCTTGGACATGCAGGTGAATCCCAGTATATCAATTTTAAAATCAATGATGATCCTCATAAATACAGAGGCTGGTTTAAAGGCTGGGCATCTCCACCTGTTTTTGCCGGACTTTATGGAGAACCTTTAAAAGATTTTCAGAAAAAAGGATTGTGGAAACCAAAAAACAATAAAGCTGCCGTGCTTGTAGAAGACACAGATTATGGCAGAGGATGGGGCGAGGCTTTAATGGTAAGCCTTAGAACAATCGGCTTTGACGTGATGCCTTATGATGTGAATCGTATTGATGAGACAGATTTCACTCCTATCCTCATGAAATACAAGGCTAAAGGAGTTTCTGTTGTGGGCCTTACACAAACAGGAGGAGTGCCCATGTATAACCTTCTTAAGCAGTATCGCAATATGCGGCTTAAAACTCTGCTTCTCGGTCACGGACTTACATGGACTTCTGAATGGTATGAAAATACAGGTGAGGCATCAGATTATGTTCTTGCCATGGATTCCCCTTATCCTGTTTCTAAAGAACAATTTGCATGGAACGATAGGTTCAAGGAAAAATTTGGTGTAGAGCCTTCCACTGCTCCTTCAGGACAACCTTATGATTATACACGGCTTGCAATAAAATCCTTGAACAAAACAGGTACACTTGATTTTGAAACATTGGTAAAATATTTAAGAGAAGAAGTTAAATACTCAGGAACCTGGCAGCACATTGACTGGGCAACCTATAACGACTTCTGGAATGATTTTGCAAATGAAGGGACCCTGCATGCACTTTCAAGAAATGATGTAAGAACAGGTGAGTATCTAAAGACAGGTTTCTTCTTTCCTATGGCACAAATGTTCAAGGGAAAACCTCAGATCGTTTGGCCCACAAGATTTGCAACAACTGAATTTAAACTGCCGCCGTGGCTATAGTATTGAAAACTTTTTTATTTGGTGCATCATTATTGATGCTATCGTCAGTATTGATGCACTATTATAATTTACAGGCTGCTAAGGAATCTTGATGAATATTCTTGAGATCAATGGACTTTATAAACGTTTTGGTGGTATTCCAGCTCTGGACGGTGTTTCTCTGAACGTGGAAAAGGGCAGGATACATGGGGCTATCGGACCAAATGGTGCAGGAAAGACCACCATGTTTAATATGATCAATGGAATCTATACTCCTGATAAGGGGAAAATAAAATTCAATGGGAAAGATATTACAAATCTCCCTACATATAAGATCGCATCTATGGGTATAGGCCGCACTTTTCAGGTAGCAAGAGTGTTCAATGAGATGACTCTTTTTGAAAATATGATGGTTCCTGCGGTGCCTCTTAATATATCCGGAGCAGAGGCTGAAAAAAAAGCTCTTGAATGTCTTGAGATGACAGGTCTTACGCACTTGAAGGATCAACTGGCAATTGAGATCTCAGGCGGCCAGAAAAAGCTTCTTGAGTTTATGCGTACCCTGATATCTGACCCTGAAATAATTCTATTAGATGAGCCTTTTGCAGGGATTAATCCAGCCCTTATTGACAAGTTAATTGAGATTGTTCTGGAATTAAACCACAATCATGGGAAAACCTTTCTTTTGATCAGCCACGACATCCCTGCTGTTATGAAGCTTTGCAGGAACTTGACTGTTCTTGCAGCAGGAAAGACAATTGCTGAGGGTAAGGCTGATGAGATACGGCATGACCCTGCTGTTATTGATGCTTATCTTGGCCGCCACTAAATATCAATAAATCTACAACCACATGCTTTAACTATGAGCTTAGAGATCAAAAATATTACATCAGGATACATAAAAGATGTTCCCATTCTGCATGATGTTACAATGAAAGCTGCAAATGGAGTCTTAACATTAATCATAGGTCCAAATGGAGCAGGAAAATCAACTGTTCTCAGAACTATTTATGGATACCTGTTCCCGGACAAAGGGGACATTCTTCATAATGGCAGGTCCCTCAAGGGATATAAACCAAATCAAATGCTTGCGAAAGGGATTGCTTATCTGCTGCAGGGACACAGCGTTTTTCCTGATATGACTGTAAAAGAAAATCTCAGCCTTGGAGCCTGGATATTTAAAAAAGACCGCAAACGCATTCAATCTGCTATTGAAGCAGTCTTTGACAGATATCCTGCTCTAAAGGAAAAGAGAAACGCACTTGCAGGCGCACTTTCAGGAGGTCAGCAGCGAATTCTTGAAATTGCCAGACTTACCATGACAAACCCTCACACAATCCTGATTGATGAGCCGTCTGTGGGTCTTATGCCTAAGCTTGTACACTCAGTTTATTCAGAAATTACAAAATTAAAAGAACAAGGATACACCATATTGATGGTTGATCAGCAGGTGCGCCTTGGGCTTGATATTGCTGATTATCTCTATGTGTTGAACCTTGGTAAAAATAGTCATCATGGACCCAAAGAACAATTTGCAGGCGCCATAGAAGATATTATCAGAGAATGGATATAGGCTTTTTGATCATGTTTATTAATTGCATATGCTTCCAATTGAGAGGGTAAAATGGAATTCAGCGTTTTTGTACAGCTTATTCTGCTTGGACTTGTTAGAGGGACAATGTATGCGGTTATGGGCGTAGGACTTTCTGTTATTTTTGGAATTATGGGGATTGTAAACTTTGCCCATGGCGAATTGTTCATGATGGGCTGTTATATCATGTATTATTTAACAGGCATACTTAAACTTCCATTCCCTGTAGGCATTGCAGCGTCTGCGGTTTGTATGTTCATTATAGGAATGCTTCTTGAAAAAGGACTGATCGCCAGATTACGTGAAAAGTCAGGCAGGGAATGGCTTATGAATTCCTTTGTTCTGACCATCGGTCTTATGGTTATGTTTCAAAATCTTGCGCTCATCTCATTTAGTTCAAAACAACGGGGGATCACCAATCTGATTCCGGGAATTATGGAATTTAAAGATGTTATCCTTATTAACGATCACCTTCTGATTTTAATACTGGCTGCTGCTTCGCTAGGGGCTCTTTTTTATTTTACCAAAAAAACTATAACAGGCAAAGGTATAAGAGCCACTTCACAGCATGCAGAGGCTGCACAAACACTCGGAATTGATATAAATAGAATGTTCACCATATCCTTTGGCATAGGTGCGGCTCTTGCCGGAATAGCAGGAGCTGTTCTCATAACCTTGTTTCCTGCTAACCCATATGCCGGGGCTCAACCTGTTTTAAAGAGCTTTGCAGTTGTTATTCTCGGAGGTCTTGGAAACGTTAATGGTGCTATTGTTGCCGGACTGCTCATAGGCTTAATAGAAACCTTTTCCATGTTCTTTCTGTCAAGCGGCTGGCAAAATGTGCTGGTTTTTGGTGTTGTCATTGCAGTGTTGATCTTTAAACCTGATGGACTCTTTGCAAAAGCAGGAGAACGGCCATGAAGTCTGCAGATAAATCTGATACAAAAACAAAAATTTTGCGGTGTTTCAAAGCTATTCTTATTGCTGCTTTTCTCATCGTACTGCCTATTGTTTTTCGTGAAAACAGATATTTTATCACTGTTTTTATCTCATGTTTGCTTTTTGGCATCTGGGGAGCTTTGTATGATCTGCAGATCGGATATGCAGGACTTATCAATTTTGGGTTTGCCGGATTTATATGTGCCGGTGCTTATGGATCCGGACTATGTTCTCTGCATTACAATATCAACCCCTGGTTCGGACTTCTTATCGGCGGCACTATCGCGGGAATAATCGGTCTTATTGCAGGTTTAATTACTTTAAGACTAAGAGGAATATTTCTGGGGCTTGCCACATGGTTTATTGCTGAAATGCTGGTGCTGACCATATCAAACACACCCGGGTATACACGGGGAATGCTGGGACTTACCGTGGTTCGGTTTCCTGATCTGTTTGGCATAAGCTTTGAGCGCACCAATCTGCTCTCTTATTACTATCTGCTTCTTTTCCTCGGTATTATCATTATTGGAGCATCTGCCATCATGGTCCGTTCAAAGATAGGCCTTTCTTTTAAGGCTATACGCGAGGATCAGGTTGCTACGGAAAGCTTAGGACTAAATCCTACAAAGTACAAGTTGATCAATTTTATTACAGCCTGCTTTTTTACAGGTGTGATTGGTGCATTTTATGCTCATTATATTGGAATCCTTACTCCTGAACAACATGAATTTGGAGTTCCCAGGACAGTGGAAGTTTTGACAATGGCATATGTGGGGGGACGAGGAACCCTCTGGGGTGCTATTGCAGCAAGTTTCCTTTTAATCGGGTTTCAGGAATATTTCAGAGAGCTTGCTGCCTGGCGGCTCGTGTTTTTTGGGATGCTTCTAATATGCATCATGCTTTTCGCACCCAAAGGATTAGCCGGGCTTAAAAAATACATCTGGTAGTAATATTTAGTGGCCGAACGAAAATGCGGATTTTTCGTTACGGTCAAGGAAAATAAAAATTTTAACCGCAGATATACATTAAGTATTTGCGAGGATTAGAATTTTTATTTGACGCAGAGATTGGCAAAAAAGACCATTTTCGTTCAGGTACAGGTACTATATATTTTTGGTGAACCCTAATCGCACAGGTCGAATTTTTTCAGCTTTTGATTTAAATTACTTTTGCCTATCCCAAGAAGTTGAGCAGCTTTTGTTTGCACATTTTTAGAAAGTCTCATTGCATTTTGTATCATTCTTTTCTCAACTGCTGTTAAAGTCTCTGTAAGACCTGCATCTTCAGGAATTCCATTCAAATCAAGAAAGGAAGACATATCCTGCCTGATATGCAATGGAAGGTCTGAGGCAGTGATCATATTGTTTTGACAAAATATAATTGATCGTTCAATTATGTTTTCAAGTTCTCTGACATTACCCTTCCATTGATAATCATATAAAAGCTTGACAGCCTCTGTATTTATCTCTAATGCTTTATTGTATGAATTGTGTTTATTGGTATGTTTTTTAATAAAATGTTTTACCAGTAAAAGGATATCTTCAGATCGTTCTCTAAGAGGAGGGATAACGATTTGAACCACATTGAGCCTGTAATAAAGGTCTTCTCTGAACCTGCCTGTTTTCACTTCCTGTTCAAGGCTTTTATTGGTTGCTGCTATAAGGCGAAAATCAACAGGCACAGGTTTGGTTCCACCAACTCTCTCAAATGTTTTTTCCTGAAGTACTCTTAATAATTTCACTTGCAAAGGCTTTGGTAATTCACCAATCTCATCAAGAAACATGGTACCTTTATCTGAGAGTTCAAATCGCCCTTTTTTCATAAAATCTGCCCCTGTAAAAGCTCCTCTTTCATGTCCAAACAATTCACTTTCCAAAAGTGTTGCAGCAAATGCAGAGCAATTTACAACAACTAAAGGATTGTTTTTTCTTTGACTATTATAATGAATTGATTTCGCAACCAGCTCTTTTCCAGTGCCGCTTTCTCCTTCAACAAGAACGCTGGCATTTGAAGGAGCAACTTTTTCAATAACTTCATATATCTCCTGCATGGGTTTGCTTTTGCCGATAATATTATCAAAGTTGTACCTTGAGGCGATGGCATGTTTAAGAAGGTTATTCTCCTGAACAATTTTGAATACAGAAAGAGCCTTACCTATGTGTGCAATAAGAGCCTGATTCTCAAAAGGTTTGAGAATAAAGGTGTAAGCGCCCTTGTGCATTGCCTGCACAGCTTTTTCAACACTGCCGTAAGCTGTCATAACAATTACAGGCAGATCAGGATTGATCTGTTTGATCTTTTCAAGCAATTGAATGCCGCTCATCCCGGGCATTTTTACATCTGTTAAAACAAGATCAACAATTTCATTATTTAAAATATCAAGCGCTTCCATTCCACTTGAAGCTGTTAAAAAGGCATAGCCTTCTTCCTGAAGGATCTCGCCTATTATCATAAGATAATTTTTTTCATCATCAATAATTAAAATTTTTTCCATCTTAGTTTGTCTCCTGCACAGGTAGTATGATTTCAACGTTTGCGCCTTTTGGTTCTGCATTAGTGATCGTAACTATTGCATTGTGTGCCTCAAGGATATTTTTCACAATACCAAGGCCTAAGCCTGTTCCTGTATCCTTTGTAGTAAAAAATGGAATCCATATTTTTTCAAGAATATCTTCTTTGATCCCTTCACCATCGTCAATAAAATTCATAATAATATTGCCTGACTTATGTTTTATTTTAATGATCACGCAGCCATTATCCTTTACTGCCTGAAATGCATTGATCAAAATATTTAAAAACGCCTGATAAAGCATTGTGCTGTCAGCCATTATCTGAGGTAAATTTTTGGATATCTCTTTTATTATTTTTAAATTTTTATCTGCTATTTTATGAGAAATGAAAGTTATATTCTTTTCTAAAATATCCTCAATCCTGCACAGATGAAGATCAGGAATTCTTGGCTTGGCAAAATTTAAAAAATCTGAAATAATATTATCAAGCCTGACAGACTCTTCAACAATAATATTCGGCAGCCTGCTTTTGACATCTAATTTTGACATCTTTGTTTCTAATAACTGGGCACTGCTTTTTATTATCCCAAGAGGATTTCTGATTTCATGTGATATCCCTGCTGTCATTTCTCCTATTGCTGATAAATGCTCAGCCTGTTGTAATTTTTTTTCAAGTCTAAGTCGTTCTTCTGCTCTTTTTTCTATGATCTTTTCTCCACGCCTGACAACAAATAAAAGCACAACAAAAAGTATTCCCATAACAATAAAACAAGAACTGATGATAAGCACTTGGAGTTTAAAAACTTTTTTGTGATCATCAGAAACATCTCTGATAATTTCAACAACACCCAGTACAGGACCTGCTAATTTTGGCAAAACAAGCTTTTCAGCTCTTAAGGGCGCAAACGTGATGATCTTTGTTTCACTGGGAAACCAGAACAAAAGTTCAAGAAAGCTGCCATTTTGAACAAGCCTTGATGTTGCTTGCTTTTTCATTGCTTTTTCATAATGGACACCTCCTGCGTTTTCCTGCCCTATTCTGTCAGTATCAAAGCTATAGGAGATAATATTTTTTTCATCATAAATAGTAACCATTTCAACATTAAAGCTGTGCAGTGTCGATCGTACAACCATATCCATCAGATGAAATTGTTCTTTTTCCCGTAATCTTATTGCTTTATATTTTAATAATACCGGAAGCATAAATCTGGTAATAACCTGATGGTTGAGGTTTTCAACAAGGAGCAAATCATATTCTTTACTCTTTTCCAAGAGGATATTTTTTGCCCAGTGTGCATTCAAAGCTGAGATGAGAATAGTTGCTGCAAACATGATCACAATAGAAGAGAATGTAAAAAATTTGACTAACCTGAATGGTTTGCGGCTTTGTAAATTACTTGGTTTTTGTAACATAGTCTGCAATTTGCATATACTCTTAAATTGTTATTTCACGATCTTTTTAGATTAAAGAACATACCATAAATTGAGAAATAAACCAATACTTAAACAGCAATTTGACAATTATTCATCAAGAACTTGCCTTAGTGCTGATGTGATGGTAAATATCAAGATCATCACAGACAAGCGCTTTTAAATTTAAAAATAAAGTGATTATTCAGCAAAAAAAATGCATGTAATGTCATAATGTCATTTTTTACTTGACAAGGGTTTTAGCGAAAATTTGTTTTTCTGCAAAGAACTTCAAGGTTCGCTATATAAGAGTCCTGACGGTGGCTGGCATCGCCTTGGATCATGATTTATTACTACCAGACCAGCTTGGTATAGTGAAAAAATTAAAATGCGTTAAAACTCAATCTGAATCGAAAAAATCCACTTCAAAAACCTGTGTTATAATAACTTCATTCAAAACGATTGTTATTGAGGAAATAAAGTACGAAACATTCATCTGCTAATGCTTAAATATTAAAGTATCAATCATTCATAAAGTGAAATTAATAATGGCTAAGTATAAAATGATTTGAGGAAAAAGAAATTGTTCATCAGACTGTAAAGACAAAATAACCAACTCTGGAGGAATGACTTATGACAAAAAGAGAAATCTGAACAGACATCAATAACGATTTCCTACGATGAAAAACCGGGTATTCAGGCGATTAAAAACATCACTTCCGATTTGCCGCCAGCTTCAGGAAAGCATCAGACAATATTGAGAGATTATGAACACAGAAGGTTAGGAACGGTATCGCTTTTAGCCGGGATTGATCTGTATTCAGGCAAAGTGCTGGCGGTGGTTAAAGATCGCCATCGAAGCAGGGAATTTGTTGAATTCCTGAAACTGGCAGATTCTCAATACCCTGAATCATGAACAATTCGTCTGATTCTGGACAATCATTCAGCTCATATATCAAAAGAGACAAATCGATATCTGAAATAGAAGCCCGGCAGATTCAAATTTATTTTTACGCCGAAGCATGGTTCCTGGTTAAATCTGATTGCTGATATCATATTGTATTCGTAACAAAATATAGGCATAAAACCATATATGGGAAACTGAGAAGACAAGTAGGGGGAGCTTCATCATACCTCCTGCATGCAGGAGGTTGGTGATTGTAGTATCAAGCAAAAGGCATTGAACAAAACTATTATTAGGAGAGAAAAATGTTAAAAATCGGAATTATAGGCGGGTCAGGACTTGATAAGCCTGATATTTTAAAAGACTCAAAAGAGCTGAAAATCTCAACTGAATATGGCAGCCCTTCTTCTACTATTTTATCCGGAAAGATAAATGATGTAGAAACCCTTATTTTGGCGCGTCATGGCAGAAGGCATCAATACAGCCCAACTCAGGTAAATAACAGGGCAAATATTAAAGCCTTGCTCAAGGCAGGCGCAAGCCATATTATTGCAACTACAGCCTGCGGCAGTTTAAGACAGGAAATAGATAGAGGCCACTTAGTTATTTTAGATCAATTCATTGATTTTACAAGATTCAGAAAGAATACATTTGCAGATTCATTTGAAAATGGTATGGTTCATACACCAATGGCTCGTCCTTTTGATGAAGAATTAAGAAAAAAACTTTATGACACGGCAGTTAAGCTTGATTTGAAAGTACATCACAAAGGATGTGTAGTAACTATTGAAGGGCCAAGGTTTTCTACTATTGCAGAATCCAATATGTTCAGGATTTGGGGATGCGATGTGATCAATATGTCAACTGCTCCTGAAGCCATGCTCGCAAATGAAGCAGGCATACCTTATGCAGCAGTTGCTATGGCAACAGATTATGACTGCTGGAAAGAAGATGAAGAACCTGTCACCTGGGAAGAAGTCCTTGCAGTATTTGATAAGAATGCAGATAATGTAAAACAATTGCTTGTAAAAGTAATAGAAAAACTAAAATAGTCATTGGCTGTGATACAGGCATTTAAAGGCTGAAAATAATTTTTAAATTCTAAGGTACTTTATAGAAAGGAAAA
>NIWG01000358.1_pt1 | contig 13488 bp, 13 predicted proteins | sample 1523271 | NCBI WGS metagenome assembly NIWG01 (sample SAMN06894523, study PRJNA379456) | ciliate metagenome | isolation source: three single ciliate cells amplified by MDA sediment | place: USA: Santa Barbara Basin
AACCACTACTTTCTTTATCTAAATTTTGAGCACTCATATAAAATCTAACTGGATGTTCACCAGCATGTAATGCAGTTAAAATTTATATGGATCATTATGGTGAAGAAGATTATACTACTCCTATTGATGTTAATGAAACTTTCTTTATGGAAGATATTGAAGGCAATATTACTATGGGTGTAGGCTGGTATGAAGATCATGATCCAGGAGCTGGTGAATATTATGAATCTTTCTGTAATTATAATATTAATCATAAACCAAGAATTAATTTGACTTCACATGTAAATGAATCAAACATTTACGGTTCAACTGTTTTAGAGTTTGATGTTGAAGATTATGATGGCATTGATTATGTAACATTTACTTGGGATGGCATTTATGAAATTGTTGATAGGGAAGCACCATTTGAAGTTCCTGTTGATTCAAGAATAATGGGAGATTATGGTGTTCATGAATTAACTGTTTATGCAGTTGATGACAGTGGTTTAAGAAGAGATTCAACAGAAACTTATGTATTTGATTTGGTTAATGGCCCTGGTCTTGTTAGGATTAACGAAATTGAAGCTACAGTTCTTACTGATGAAAGTAGAAACTTGGTTATTGCAGATAACGAATTAATCTTTGAAATTACTTCAGATTATGACCTTGCACTTTTAACATACCAATTTGATTTTGAACCATTCTCTACTCCGTTACCATTAACTCTTGGCGAACATAATATTGTTGTTCCTGCAGAATATGGTAATGCAGTATTGACAGTTTACGCTGAAGATATTTATGGTTATGATCATGAAGAAACTTATGACTTAATTATTGAGAGGTATCCTGAAATCACAGCTAGTGATCCTTTGAATGAAACATCAATGGTTGGATACGATGACATTATTTTCAGTATTGAAGATAACGATGCAATAATTGGTCAGTTCTTTTGGAATGGTGGAGAAACTGATAGTGAACTGTTATTTTTTGATGGTGTAAATTATTTGGCATCAACTGATAGGTCACATCCTGACGGTAACAATTTAACTGTCAAAGTTTGTGATGCAGAATATTATCCTGTTTCACTTTGTGTTGAAGAAGAATATGTATTCTATGGTGTTTTGAATGCTCCATGGTTTGAAGGTGATCCAATAAACGAATCTATAATTGTTGACGGTGATTTAGTAAATGTTACTGGTCATGATTCAATTGGTTTAGCATATTTGAGATATGTTTGTAATGGCGAACCTGAAATTGTTGTTGACATAACTGGTACAGATTCTGAAGATAGTTTAGACTGTGTATGGGTTGAAGGTTCAAACACTGTAGAAATTACTATTGAAGATAGTGATGGTGTAACTGTTACTGAAACATATGTATTTTATTATGATAACGAAGCTCCAATAATTGTAATGGATGTTCCAACATATGTTGAAGGAATGACTATTGCAACTGGCGATTGGTTAAACTTAACAATAACTGATACTACTGTTGTCACAGTAGTTTACTGGTGGGATTCAGATGTTGAAACTACATTTGATGCTCCTTATGATATGACTACTCCTTCAATGTTAGGTGAACATACATTAAATGTTAGGGCTACTGATGGTATTGGTTTAGAAACTACAGAATCATACGATTTTGTAATTGGTACTATCCCTGGTGGTCTTGGTGGTCGTGTAATAAATGATTTCACAGCTACCCCAATTGGAGGTGCAACAGTTTCATTATTCTTTGGTGGAGTGATGGTTGATGCTACTACGACTAATGCAACTGGTCATTATTCTTTTGATGACATTGCAGAGGGAACATATGAAGTTGAAGCTGACATGACAGGTTATGTGGCAGGTTCAGGTGTAACTGGAATCATAGTTGTTTCTGGTTCTGATACAACAGTTGAAGACATCTTAATGGTGCAATACGGTGCAATTTCTGTTACTGTATGGGACGATTCAGGTTCAGCTCCAGTATTGTCTGGTCCAGGCGTATTGGTTGAAGTTATAGATTATTCTTCAAGTGTCGTTGTAATGACTGGCGTAACTGATGCATCAAGTCAAATTGTTTTTGATAACATGATTCCTGGTGGATATTATGTTGACGCTAGTGATTCAGGATTGTCCGGAACATTTGGTCCGTTTGCAGTTTACCCAGATGATTCTGTTGATGCAATAGTATTTATGTATTAGGTGGTGGAAAATATGAAGATGAAATATTTAGTATTTTTAATGTTGTTTGCTGGGTTAATATACTCAGGGACATTTTCAGGCCATATTGTTGATGGCGAAACAGGTTCAGATTTAGAAGGGGTTGAAGTTACATATACTCCAAACTCTGGCAGTTATTTGATTGATACAAATTCAGGATGGGCTGGGATTAGTCTTTATGATGGCGCTGACAATTATGCTGTTTATTATTACGTTAATCCTAGTGATGCCTCCGGATGGATTACTGGAACTTCAGAAACTTTATTTTATGAGGTTTATGAGGATTCATATTCTGGAACTTTATTAAGTTCTGGTTCTCTTAATGTCGGTGATTCACTTCCAACAGGTTCATACAATGTTGATTACGACAGTTATGTTTTAGATAATAATGCTGGAGGTTCAGATTATTCATTAACATTTCCTTATGGTCAAGCCGTAATTGCAAGTGTTGCAGGTAGCGATTATTTGATTCATCTAGAAGATATTACTGGTAGTAATTGTCAAGTAACAATTTATAATGACACTGGCGCAGTTCATTCTTCTGGCAATTTAGCTGTCATGGGTTTTGTAAGTTTTAATCCTGGCGAAAGGTTAACATTGGATGCTGTCGTATCTGGTTCACAAAGAGATGACTCTTATTGTACTTTTACTTTTTCACCGTCTTCATTTGAAACTATTAATCCAACTACAAATTTGGTTAATCCAACTTATGCAACTATAACTGGTTCTGATGGTGACTTTACTGTTGACAATTTAGATGCACTTTATGTGTTTACTTTTTCTAAAGCAGGTTATTTCCCTGTTACTTTAACAAAAAATGTTAGGTCGACTGATGCTGTTGTTTGGCCAATCGATATTGAATTAAGTACAACTTTCCCGGGTGGAGATCCAGGAAGTGGTCCAGGCACAATTTCTGGTACAATTATTGATTCAGATACTGGTACTCCTATTGTAGGCGCTACTGTTCAATTGTTTGATGGTACAACTTTAACTGCAACTGATGTCTCAGATAGTTCTGGTGATTATACTATGAGTGTTTCAGATGATGGTACATATATGGTATCGGCTTCAGCTCCTGGTTATGCTTCATCTTCAACAAATGTTATTGTTGATTTGGATGCGAACCCAGATGTTACTGGAATTAATTTACAATTAGATCCATCTGCAGTTACTACTTATACTTTCCAAGGTGATGTAAAAGAATATGGTACTGGTAATTTGTTATCTGGTGCAACAGTTCAATTAACTTATCCTGATGGAAGTATTTTAACTGATACTACTAATGGATTAGGACATTATTCTTTTAATACTGTTTCAGGAACATATGGTGACATTATTGTTAGTATATTAAATTATGAAACTAAATCCGTTTCTGTTGGTTTTATTAATTCTAACAAAGTTTTCCAAGATATTTATTTGCATCCATTATCTACTTCGGCAATTTTCAATGGTTTAGTAACTGATATTGATACTGGATTACCTATTGAAGGTGTTACTATTAGTCGTGCTCCTGGCGGAATGTTAGGTCATACTGATTCAAGTGGACAATATTCTTACCTTTTAGGTGCCGGAACATATGATGTAACATATAGTATTGTAGGTTACGAATCTGTAATACATTCTATTAATGTTCCAACTTCTGGAACAGTCACTAATAATGTTCAACTTAATCCCGTAGCTTTTGGCTGGGTTTTTGGTTATGTCAATTCTTTTGATGGCGCAACTGTTAGTGTTCCTGGTTATGCAAATACAACTAATTCATCAGGTTATTATATGTTATATTTACCTGTTGATAATTACACATTAACTGCTTCAATGCCTGGTTATGATGATGAATCTGCTAGTGTTGAAGTATTAGAAAGTATTGGAACTGAACAAAATTTCACATTATCTGAAGAAGATGATGACGATGACGACGACAACAGAAGTAGTTCGTCAAGCAGTCGTAGGAGTAGTAGTGTTACAACCCCACCACCAACAACATATACTACTTCTACAACTGATTTTTCAGGAGAAGGTCTTGTTGTAGAACGTAAAATTGTAACTGTTGGTGACGACGAAACTAAAGTTATCCTTACTATTACAAATTATGGTGAAGATGTTGGACCTTTTGAATTAAGGGAACATCCTCCAAATTACGTTAAGGAATCTGAAATTGATTCGTATTCTCGAGATCCTTATGAAGTTGTTAGTAGTCCTTTAACTATTGTTTGGAGATTTGATGGTTTAGAAGAAAATGGTCAAATCGTTTTTGCATATAGTTTTGATGAGGTTTATAGTACTATGAAAGAAAGTCATTTTGATGGTGATATTTACCTTTTGAAAGCAAGTGTTCCAATTTTGCAATTGGTTGAAGATAAAATAATAATTAATGCTCCTTCAAAAGGTCAAGTTGGTAACACTGTAAATATTTTGGTTACTGAAGAAGATGGAGAAATTTTAGCTAACCATGAAGTTTTAGTAATCTCGCCATATCTTAATACCTATTCAAAAACTACTAATGATGCAGGACAATTTTCTGTAACTTTTGAAGTTGAAGGTGTTTATTCATTTGAAATACCTGGTAGAGAATTGGTTGAAGAAGCTAAGACTGAGGCTGTAGATCTTTTACCTGTTGATATTGGACAATTAACTGACACTAATATTTCAAATGATAATGGTGAAACTCCTGGAAATTTTATGGCGATGTTTGGTGATTTAGGAATTATTTTACCTGCTTTAGCATTAGTTTTCATCGGAATAATTTTATTTTTGTTTGTTGGTGCATATGCTGGTTATTTGGTGTTTGGTCCAAAATCTACTGATTCTTCAGAATCTGTAGAACAAAATGAAATTGGTGAAGAATCAGATGTTGGTGAAGAATCTTTTGTAATTGAAACTGGAGATTTAGAAGATTAAAGCCAATCTATAATTTCTTTTTTTATTTTTTCTCCTTTTTTTATTGTGTTAATAATTTCAATAATTTTATTAATTGTATTTTCATTTGATACAATTTCAATGATTGGAATTTTATAATTGTCGTCACATGCTGACGTGCAATATCCTACCATTTCAGCCTCTGCGTTTTGTATCCTCTGCGTTTTGTATAATTTTTTGTTTGGGTTTGGTGGTAGAATGAATTTTAAGTATTCTATGTTTCTTTTGTTAGTTGTTTTTGGTTTAACTTTTGCAGATTGTGTATATATTGCTCATGATTGTAGGACTCAATGTTGTGGTCAACAAGGAGGGATGTATATGCTAGATAGTATTAATGATATGTCTCAAGCTTTAGCCTTAGAAAATCAAGGGCGTGCAATAATTTTTAATAAGGGTACTCAACCTGGCGGGGAAGACATTTGTATGGCTTATGCCGACTCTTCAAATTTGAATTCTAATACTATGTATGGTTGTATTAATAATTGTCAAGCTAATGCTGGTTGTGGAGTTGGTTCGTCGCCTCCTGCAACTGTTACTGAACCAGTTTGTGATAATGAAATGGGTAAAGTTATTAGTGTCTCAGGAAATGCGTATTATGCTCGTGCTGGCAAAAAACAAACAGTTATTGTTGGGCAACCTTATTGCGAGGGAGATGTTATAATAACTGAAAGTGATGTTGGGAATAATGTTGTGATTCAGTTTAACGATGGTAATGTTAGATATATTATGCGTAGTTCAACGTATTCTTTGGTTGAATATGAACCTAAGAATTATTATGAAGGCATATCTGGTGCAGTCCAAGCTTTTTCTAAAGATCGTGTTCATTACGATTCTGATACCATTGTTGGGGCCATAACTGCGCCTCGTGCAGGTTTCAAAATTCATTCTAACGTTTTGTTTGAGATTGATAGTTCAACGACTCGTGTAACTGTTTTGGAAGGGTCTGTGGATGTTTATGATCTTAATACTGGTAATGTAGTTGGTTTGATTAACGCAGAAGAACAGTATCAAGCAAATTCTAATGCTGATCCTGCCACTGGTACTGTGTATGAAATTGATTTGGCTGATTATTCTGTTGAACTTGCAAGGTCTGATGAAATTGATTCGTATTCTAGTGATGGTACAAGAGGTGTCCAATACTTAAACGAAATCATGGAACTTGTTATGCAAGGATTTGAAGAAGCAATGGATAAAGGAGCACTCGCACAAGAAAAGGTTGTTGGTGTTAAAGTTAAAATATTAGATGGAACAATCCATGAAGATGCAGTCCACAGAGGACCATCACAAATCCTACCTGCAACAAGAAATCCTATTTATGCAGGCATGATTCACGCAGGAATAGTTCTTAAAGAACCTAAACAAAAACTTTTAATACAAGTACCACATGATTTCTCCGGAGATGTTATCACATTATTGAATGGTAAAAGAGGACAATTAAGTGGAATGGATCAAGAAGACGAAATCTCAACAGTCAAATTCAAAGTTCCAGTAGCAGAAATGTTTGGTTTCTCTAGTGAACTTAGAAGTGCGACACAAGGTAAAGCTATCTGGTACCAAGAATATGCAGGATATGAACCCTTACAAAGAGAATTACAAAAAACAGTTGTAAGAAAAATTAGAGAAAGAAAAGGGATCAAACCTGAACCGCCAGAAGCAAAAGATTTTGTAGGTTAATCATAAGGAATAACTTTTATTCCATTTTTTTTTAATTTTTTTGTAGTTAAACCGTCTCCTTCGATTAATTTTGTAGTAAATGAACCATCATAGATTTGACCACAACCACAGGATGGACTTTTTTGTTTCAGTATAACTTCACTTACCCCTAAAAGTTTAGCAATTTTTAAAGTTTCAGTTGCACCTTTTTCAAATTTTAAAGTAACATCTTCACCAACTTCAGAATAAACTTTATTACCTTTAATTTCATGTTTGCATCTAGGAGTTGATAAACCACCCAACTGTTCAGGACAAATAGGAATTAACATTTCAGTTTTTGACAATTCTATAACTTTGTTGTTAGGTTTACTTTTGCCATCATACCTACATTTGAAACCTAACAAACATGCACTACAAAGTTTCATATTATCATCTTACTTGACTTTCATTACCCACGTCAGATAAATTGGGTTTATCTTCCATTGAAGCACCCATGTATCCTATCAAACCATTCAAAATGAAGTATACAAAGATAATGATCGAAATCAATAAAACTATTCTTAAAATGTCATATTCATAAATTTCAACAATAATTTCATCGCTTTCAAGCGCATTGAAAATTGCCTTCTTATTTTTTATCGTTGCACCAGGAGCATAAGATACATCATCAGGCATAACTATAGTATATTTAAAATTTAATTCCTTATTTTTTAAATCATTCAAAAAAGAAGATGTCAACCCATAATTCTGAGATAAAACAGGATAAATTCTTGGCAAATGAGTTAATTTAACTTGCCTAGTAGTTTGAACTAAAAAATCTTCTTTTTCAACATATTCATAAAAGTTACCATTATGAAAATTCCTTTCATACGTTGCACGCAACCCATTAACAGTACATTTATTTTTACATGAATCATTCAACTGAGAGATATATACTTCCCTAGAAAAATTTAAACTATTAAAATGATCAGTATAATCCACAGTTAACATTACAACGGAAGACCCGTCATCACTAATAGTTTGGACTAAATCATAAGATAAAGAAAAAGATAAAGATAACATAACGACTAAAAATAATCCCATTTTCATATTCATACCATCACCATAAAGATTTTCAAAACATATAACATCATAATAAATGAAAGTTAAATTTTATAATAATATCTATTTGATAGCCCATGAAAAAATCATGAAAAATCAATCAAAAATCAAGTAGGAAATCAATCAAAAATCAATCACCTAACGATATCTGTAAACATAAGATAAAATGAATAATGGCGCAAATAATATTAGTGCACCACAACATCCGTCATCAGTAGTATATTCAGCATAATCTGAAGAATCAAAAGTTGAAACAGTACCTTCTTCAGGATTGATCCCATACTGCAAATAATATTGCTCACCAGTAGTAATAGAATTAATGTATTGGCCCTTACCAACATCATAAATTTCAACTTCACCTTCCAAAACTGAAACTTTATGTGCAGAACTTGTAATCTCAAAAATCACATCAGAATGAATTTTGTATCCAGTATTAAACACAGCTCGGCCCCCAATAATAGTGTCATAATTTAGAGTAGATGCTCGATCATCAGTTATTGCCCGAATCACACCAGTAACACCTTCATAATATATAGGAATTTGAGGTCTTGAAATTGAATAAACTGAATTTTTAAAAATAAAACGAATATTGCCATCATTAAACCTAACACTAATTCTAGTATTCTCTCTCGAATCAGTCCTTATAATATCATCGACACAATAACTTTGACCAGTAACCAAATTTATTGTTTGCCCAGAACGAGATATTGTGGCAGTCCCTCGAACATCAAAAATTTCTCCCATTGCTTCATTACAACTTGGAAAATCATTTTCAGTAGATTGTGGAGAATTACAATTCTCCATACATGTGTCCATGCAACTACCATGTTCTGAAGCTATGACTTTGTTATAACCATCACATACATCTTGATATCCATAAACAATACAAGTACCATCTGAACAATCCATGTTAACGTTGGCAGCAGGTTCTTCATAAAAATCCCCTCCTACCTTATAACAACAATTAGAAAAACATGGCGCTCTTTGAGCAATGCAAGGATCAGTTTGATAAGAATAACCTAAAGTAAAAAATAAGGAGAACATAAAAAAAATAACAAATAAATTATTTAGAGAGAAATTTAATGCGCCCAAATTTCTTTTTCTTGATTGAAACTGATCCAATAAATAAAAATTTAATAATACCACATAATCACCTAGTTTTAGTTATATCTTTTGTTTGGTTTTTTGATAATTCTAATAATTTGAATAATAATATTAATGAAGCTACACCAATTAATATCTCTTTGCCAAACAAGTCAGGATAAAATACTCCTAACGCATTAAATAATACATGAAACAAAATTGCTACTAATAACCCATTCCATCTTGAACTAAAAAGTTTACGTTCAAACCCAAGCAAAGTCAATATTGTAAATAAACTATGAGCCGTTGCAGCAATATATGTCCGATTTAAAAGAACATTTAACCACACGGACAATCCCAAATCCAGGGGGTTGGCAGCCACAGTAGAAATGATAAAATTTTCAACAAACGCGAAACCTGCACCAATAGCAAACGCCGACAAAATTATGGAAGGATAACCTCCAAAGTCTGAATTTTTGGCTTTAAACATATAAATTGCAAGAAATTTCAAACATTCCTCAATTATTGGGGCCACAATTAAAGGTATCATAATTGTCAAACTCATAGGAATAATAATTGCAAATGATGAATTGATTAAAAAAGCAAACATACAAACTATTGCACCAGCAGCGACTAGTTTACTAATATTCCTAACAATTTCATCATTAACAAAAGCAAAAACTATTGACGAGAAAAATAACATTATTATTGGAAATAAAGAAGTGAACAATGAAATTAAAAAGACTTTAGACCAAACATTTGACAAATTGGAAGCACTAAGATAAAAACCTATCGCGATTATCAATGCAAAAATTAGAAACAGAACGGTTAATCTAAATATTTTAAAAGGACGTTTAATCATAAATTTTGATTTTAAAGATAAGCGAACCATAGTAATAGTTGTTAACAAATAAAATAAAATTAAGCATAACAATTCTATGAAAGCCAATATTTGATCCATACCTTGGTCAATGTTCATCAATCCACCCAAACATAATATTCTATTGAACGACCAGGAACAATGCCTGGCAATCGTCTTTTAACCATTACAACATTAGTTTTTGCTTCATTATTATCAATCGTACAAGTATTATAAATTCTTTGGCTGGACAATATGCCAACTTCTTTCACCAAAATACAGTAACCGCTATCCCCAGAAAGTTTATCTAATAGTTCATTGAACTCATTATTAAAATATCCTACATCACTTTTATAGATTACTTCAGCAAAATCATTAGCCAATTGATATTCATACAAAACAGTATCAGATTCGTAAGCATTAAATGTAAACATAAGGTACCCAATAAGAAAAGTACAAAATAATAATGAAAATACTGCTTCCCAACTCATCATTTTACGCACACCACCAATTTCTTAACTTCCCGATCCATATTAACGCCATAACGATTAATGCAAACTGTATGGTTCCCATTAGGACTCTGATAATCTCCCAAATCATAAACATTGGCAGAAACGTCTAAATATTCAAAATCACTAACATCATAATAATCAGAAATAATGTGATCATGATAAGTTGTATCATCATAATTCCCAAACTTAACAAAATTGTCTGCGATTTGTAATGCCCAATTAAACCTAGACAACGTTTGCAAACGAACTGTAGTTCTAAACGTCAAAGTTGCATAGACAGATAAACAAACATAAACAATTAATACTACCCCCAACATAAATATCATTAAATCAAAGGAGATAAATCCTTGTTTTTTTATCGGATTAAAGGTCAAATTTTCTTTTTCATTATTCAATATCATTTATGTCACCAAACCTCACGATATTTACCAAACTTTGTAAAAAAATCTTGTCTTGGGTAAACCATAGGGACAGTTGTTCCTTTACAAGTTACATTATTAATAATATCTTGATTGGGAGAATACCCACAATTAGCACCAATTTGTTCAGAACCATAATATAAACTTGAATAACCTTGATAAAAATTCCTTTGATAGGATAACGAAACACTTTCATACCACGCATATGTAATCTTACCAGTCAAATTTGCAGATTCAACAGTATCCGAAAATGAACCGCTAAACGCAGAAATAATAACCATTATCAAAACCATAGCAGCAAACGTGGCATACAATGTTTCCAAAGACAATTGACCTTTCATTCATATTCCCCAAAATCTTTTTTCAAAATGCCATCGTCCTTCCCCAATACTTCTAAATCATTGTTAAACAAAGATACTAAATCAACATCAATAGATTTTGACATTGAAAACGATTTCTCTGGCATTTTTGAAACGGTTAATGATTGCGTTCCAACATCATAAACGCCAACACCAAAATTAGTAAATTTAATATTGGTTGAAAAATCTTCACTATCAAAAGTTTGGTTGGAATATAATGACTTCTTAATTCCTTCGTAAGCATTACCAGTTATTGAAATGTCAAAATTGTTATCACATGTTGATTCCCATGCCAAATCTAAAGGATTCAAAGATGAACCAGTTAAATAAAACAATTTACAATCCTGAGTTGAACCAAATAGATCCTTAAAACTATCAATTGAAGGATTGCCAGTAATCAGATCATGTGAACTAACAATAGATTTTGAACATTGCATAAATTTAACATCGTCATCAGCACAATAATAAAATACTTTTTGTTGATTGTCAAGATCACTTAACTGAACAACTTCATCAACAAATAACATTAAGGAAACTCCCCTTTTCAAATCAAGTATTGGATCAACATCTAAAAAATCGCCACTAATATCTCCCGTATTAACATCGCACAAAGTGTCAACATTAAATACTAGACCAACATTACTTTGCAAATGACAAACTGTTTGAATCATTGCCCCAAGAACAGCCGCCGTTCCGCCACTAACTGGCGCGCCCAAATAACTTAATATGGCTGCTAAATCGCCAACAGAACACACGCAATCAGCAATACTTGTTGAAAGTCTAGAAATGTAAATTATAGTGCCAACCCATAACCCAGTGGTAGCAAACTCGCCAACAGCGTGTTTCGCGTCCAATGTTAGATAATACATCTTTTCAGCAACTAAAGCTTTATGATAACTTTGAGAATTATAACTTAGCGAATAAACAAATAAACTTACCATAATTGTTGAACTTAAAACTAAAACTAATAAAAATGATAAAAATCCTTTTTTATTACTTTTTGAATTTAACACATGAAATAGATGAAAGTAATAATTAAATAGATTACCTTTAGAAAAAAAGATAAAATAAATTTAAAATGAAAAATCATTTATTAAAAAAATTATTAAATTTGAACATAAATACTCTTTCATCAGTATTTTCTATCAAATCATCACTTAAAGAATTTAAAGATTCCGCAGGATAACGAGAGTAGTAAGCTTTCAACGCATTATCATGAGCATAATCAATACTTTGCCAATCATATTCTGCAAGACCACAAAACCTCCACCGATTTAATATAGGATTATCCATATAAGATTTCTTTGACGAACTTATAACTGCCATCCCATCAACATACTTCTTAAAATTTAAAGGAGTATCAAAACTATAAGATTGGTTCATTGAATTTTGTAAAGAAACAGTTGTTTCAGAGTAGTCTTGCATTGCATCAAGAAAATCCCAACGTAATGAAAGCATAACAGGTTGACAAGTTGTACCTTTTTGAAAACATACCAAACGACACGATTCAGTATCATTGCACCACGACTTGTGCAACCCTAAAAATTTAAGACAATTGTCAGAATAATATTCATTATGAGTAGAATTAATAAATATTGAAAGATTAGATTTGGATTGGTTAAGATAATAAACTGGATCTTGAACATTCAATTCGTAATAACAAACTAAAACTTGTTTCAATTCTTTTTTATTTTTAACCAAAACCGGCAAATCATATTTGCCATCAGTAACAATTAAATGAGGTTGTCCAGAAATTGAAACTACATAATATTGCCCATCACATGAAACTTCCGAGACAGAATATTGTTGGCCAGAGACATGATGATAAATAAAATGTTGTAACGTAAGAGAATCCATAGCATAATTTAATGAAACCATTAGCAATAATCCTACTCCCACAAATAACAATAAACTCCTCATAAATATATTATGCCATTAAACCTTTATAACCTTTACTTTTGTTTAAAAAATATGAAAATATTAATAACAGGAGTCCCAGGAACTGGCAAAACTACAATGACCAAAAAATTGATGAAAAAATTCAACAATTACAAAATGTTAAACATTAACGACATTGCAAAACAATTAGAACTTGAAAAAGATGAATTTGGAGCATCAATTGTGGACCTGACTAAAACGCAAACTCAAATAAATAAAATATTAAAAAATGAAACTAACATTATCATTGACGGTCATTTGGGATGTGACATGAAACTTAATATTGATTTAGCAATAGTCCTAAGATGCAAACCTTGCACATTAAAAGAAAGATTAAGAAAAAGAAAATACAATGACAAAAAAGTAATACAAAACGCAGAGGCTGAAATGGTAGGATATTGCACGTCAGCATGTGACGACAATTATAAAATTCCAATCATTGAAATTGTATCAAATGAAAATACA
>NIWG01001499.1_pt1 | contig 13484 bp, 11 predicted proteins | sample 1523271 | NCBI WGS metagenome assembly NIWG01 (sample SAMN06894523, study PRJNA379456) | ciliate metagenome | isolation source: three single ciliate cells amplified by MDA sediment | place: USA: Santa Barbara Basin
GAGGGAGAATCAAAAAGACCGCCCAATATTTCACAATCATAAATTATGTTATCACTAGCGCTAACAATAGCGATCGCGTCGGCGTGACATAGCGAAAGCTCCTCCTCAACAATAATATAGCGACTTCCTGAGTTCAAAGTCGTGTAAAAATCCAGTTCGCTGAGAATACTATCCCCACTATCGTCCTGGAGAGAGCTTGGGACTTCATATGCGTCATACGCGATTTTATTATAATTCAAGACACTATCCTCCTGGATATCGCAATAATCGTTGGTTACGTCATAAGTAACGGTATAGCTGCCAATCAAATGGTCGTTACCATCATAGGTGTAATCAGCGTGTCCACAAATATTGTTATGAAAATCGGCGCCAAATCCGGGGAATGTTAATTTTAAATTAGTCTCATAATTGGAGTCGATGGAAAACGTACAAGCGTTATCATCGCTTCCATCAATTGGTTCGCAGCTTTGAAGGCTGGAGTCTGATACTGAGATACTTAATATTTCAGTCAGGTTTCCAAGAATCAGAATACTTGTCACCAGGAGAGACTCAAGATAAACCTCCTGGGATGGATCGCTGATTTTATTCTCTCCTAATAAGTAGGATAGAGCGTTACGATAATTTAGTCTTTTTTCTTCTGTGCTTGGTATATAATCGAAAATAGCGGTAACCGCGTCGGATTCATCGGTTTGATCAATTAGTTTTCTCTCCAGATCAAGAAAAGTAAAACCAGCTTTACCCATATAGGCCTGCGCGGTCAAATGCTTTGCCTCATCGTCTTCCAGCGTTGAGCAAACGGCGATAGCTTCGTCCCAATCACCTTCATCCATCGCCATTTTACATTTCTCCATCGTGGAAGCGTCATCTACCTGCTCGAATTCACTACAACCAATTAGAGCGCCGGCGAGAAAGAAAACGAATAGTAGAATCAACCGGGTATATGTTTTATTAATTGCCATTTTCTTTTTACGCGATATTCCGGGTGAGATTAATTACCAATTTTTTCGGTCATTACAACATTTGTCATTTCAAATAGTGTACCTTAAACGCGATTTTTCAAACTTAATCAAGAAAAACCTCTAATTTTGCTTATATTTTTGGTCTTGTTGGTATCTGACGCGAGCTTTGCCCACGGCCAAATTAGCTCCATAGAAGCGTAACCTTTATAGCCTCGATTTGACCCCCGCGTCTTCTGATAAACTCATAAAAAGAGCGGTGTGGTTTTCTTGTTTTTTACTGGAATTAGTAAGTAAGGCACAAAAAAGGAAGGAACGGATTTTATCGACAACGGGATTTGCCTGGTTTTAGACCCTTTTCTTAAAAAATACCAGCGCTAGAAATAGATTCCTTTTATCGATGGACGCGCGCTGCTGTCGCGCTTTTCCTCAAGTAGATTTTTTGCCGTTATTTTAGCGTATTTTATCATGTCGTTCATGCCAATGCCATCCCATCCGAAACCACAAACACTCAATCCCGCTCTCTTACTTTCCATCTGATCACGATATTCTCGCAATTTGTGATGCCCTATTTCCAACTGTGGTATTCCAGCTTTGGGTCTCAAAACGTTTGTAAATACGGGAGGCTCGGGTAAATTGAGCAATTGTTTTAAGTCTTGATAGGCCCTTTCAACAAGTTCGTTATCATCCAACGCCAGCGATTCCGGATTTCGAATCCCACCTACCAGGACTTCCAGGCTTTTGAAGTTCTCAGGAGAACGACCCGGAAACATGTGGGTGGAAAAAAGCGCTCCCAAAGCGAAACGCTTTTCGCTTTTCGGCGATAGGTATCCAAACCCGAAAGGGATTTGGGCTTTATCTCCGAACCCCATGACTATGTTAACAATTTTCGCTTCAGGCACAGAAAGCTTAGGAGGTGGACAAAAGTGACCTAATATCGGCAGCGCTTGATTGATATGTAAAGCCAATACGATTTTTTTGAAGTGGAACTTTTTTTCCCCTGAAACAACAGACCAGTTTGATCCCTCAAAATCGATTTTTTTAAGTGGAGAGTCGAAAGAGATATTTTTATTTTCAGCCAGTCTATCAACCAGATGTTCCAATCCCTCTTTAAAGCTGATCATGGAGGGCATCCCGGATCTTGTCCTATTTTTTTTTGACTTTAAGATACCCCTGAACAAAGACCCAGTCTCCAACTCCAAACGTCGCGGTCCTGGCATAACCGCGTCAATACTTAGTTTTTCGATATCCCCAGCGTAGGTTCCAGTCATGGCTATATCAGCGAATGGCAGCATAGCCTTGCCAAAACGGTAAGCGACCCAGTCGGCGATTGTTTGTTCCGTATCTATCGGTTTTTTCCAAAGGTCCGCCAATAGTCTTAACTTGGATTGAAACGAGACAAGATCGCTTTTAATTATTTTAAATGGAGTTTGGGGAATCTGGGCCAGTTTTCCGTTTAGACAGATGTATCTTAAAAAACGCTTTAAAGGCGCCTTTTGCGCTTTTCCCGTTAACCCCAGATCATTTAGAAGTTCTCTGCTTTCCTCAGTATTATCTAAAAAACCATGAGGGCCCCATTCCGCCAGGAATCCATCCTTCCGAACGCTTTTAATGGCGCCGCCAGGTCTGTTCGTTTTTTCCAACAATAGAATCTCCAGCCGCGGCTCTGATTTATTTAAGAAATGAGCCACGCAAAGACCAGAGAGTCCGGCTCCGGCGATTATCACGTCATAAATTTTTGTTTTCATGAGTCAAGACAGCTTTAAAGGTTTTTGAGTTTTCCAGGAAAAATGAGGCTATTTGACCGGGGCTGCCAGACAAACGAATTTTGATAATATTTTTGCTCAAGTGGTCAACCTTAATCTTCATGCCTTTATTATACTCCAACTTGATATTGTTAGTCACGTCGCCAGAGGTTTCTATCTCAACCAGATAGTCTCGATCAGGCTTAACCTTTATGGTTTCTCCTTTAGCCTCAATTTTAAAACTGGTTATGTTCCCAATATTTCGCGAAATACATAATAAGCTTGGGTTTCCCGAATAAAAATAGTTTTCATTCAGATTATCCTGATCGGATAGTCGCGCGGAAAAAGCTCTGCCATCATTCAATATAAATTGAGCTTCCCCACAGATTTCGCCGGATAACGTAAGCGATAAAGTGTTTTTATCCAAATTAGTTACGTCCGCGCGCGTGTTTGATCTTGTTTCCCAGCGAAAAGAACCAATATATGGGAATTGAGTTGAAGGCGGGATATATATCGCGTATGCCTTGTCGGGCTTTAAAAAAAGGCTCTCTTGTTGGGCGTTTATCACAAACATCGGATAGGGGCTGTTTTTAGTCGTGAATGTCCAGGTTTTATTTCGTTTTTTGCCGTCGGCCATAAAAACAACCTCCGCTCGATAAGTAGTCCCCCAATCCAGTCGGTCAATCGGGAAAAGAGCGAATTGATACGCGGTAAATTGTTTGTTGGGATCGTTATGCTTATTCATAAGACGCGCTGGCGTTATCTCAAGGTCGCTCGCGTTATTGTATAGTCGGAAACCTTTAAGAGTAACACGTTTGTAAAAAGCGGGATTAAACTGTATAGAAACCGGGTACCCGGAAATTGATAAATCCGGGAGTGGATCGGGGATCTCGTCATAAAAGGCGCAGGGAATCTCGCTCGCTCCATCTGGAGGCCAGGTCACTAAAACTGGATTTTTTCGGGAGGCGCTTTCTATTATTTGATTGAATTTGGAGACAGAAACTTTTTCATTTAGTTTGCAAATGTCCTTGTAAAAAGGCTCTTTATTCATGAAAATGGCAAATTGACAAAAACGGCTTAAGCTATCGTTTCCCATATTGTACACAAAACCAGGCCCTTCCTGAGCGTTTGAGAAGGCTATCCCAACTTCATTTTTTGTAAAATCAAGAAACGCGAATCGATGATATATGGCGCTCATCAGGCCATCGATTGATTCGATGTAATTTTTCTGTCCTAATGAAACATTTTCAGTTACCACTTTTGTATGATATCCCGCGAACACAGCTCGATTACCGGGTTTAACCCCGGTAAACTCCGCGCTCTCTTTTTTTTCAATATGACCAATGACTTGATTCCTGGTTAGATAACGAGCGTGATTTCCAGCGGATTTCTCCAGAGCCTCGCTTTTCGCGAAAGGGATCATTTTGGCTGAGACGCGAAGTTGATTCAAATATTGATAGGGGGTCAGGTTTTCCGAAGAATTATCAAGTTCCCCGGTTATGGCGACGAATGAAAAACCAATAAAACAAAAAGTCAAAACAATTATTCTTAACCACATGTTTTTCCAAATTATAGGTATAGTCGATATTCATGTTTTCCGCCTCTGATTATTGAGACAATATTATCGAATAGACAACTATGATGATTAGAAAAGAAAGAAATTAACTCTTTTTCTGATTTTGCTCCCATTCTTTAATAAACTGTCTGATGGTTCTACCCGCGGGATTATCATGATTATTTTTCAAGGCGAAATTGCTAAATCTGTTAACCAGTTCTTCTTTTTTATATGGATGTCCGGTTTTATCCGCGTAATGGAATAGAATCTTATGAAGGTTTTTGAATACTGGAATATCATAAAACAGTTTTAATCCAAACCTATCATCAATAGCGCGTTTTTCGTCAATCAACTGTTTATGTTCCGGATTTAGCTCGTCTAATTCTCCTCTGAACACAAGATCTTTTCTGTTGGCTGTCGCTATAAAAAGCGGGTTTCCAGCTAATGCAAGCAAACTGCCTTCCATAATACTCTTTAAATATTTGTAATTTGTACTGTGTTTTTCAAAACTTAGATCATCACAAAACAGAATAAACTTCTCAGGTCTTTTTTTAATTTGGATTGAAAGCTCAGGTATTAAATCAAGATCATCTTGTTGAACTTCAATTACTCGAAGGCCCCGTTCGACAAAATAAGCTAGCAGAGCCAGAACGCTGCTGGTCTTTCCAGTACCCCTTCCACCCCAAAGCAAGACGTTATGCGCGTATTTGCCGGACAGAAAACGCGCGGTATTAGAAATTAACCTATCCCTGTTTTTTTCAATCCCTATCAGATCCTCAAAATAGATCCAATTTTCAGGCTGAACTCCAACTAACGCGTATTTTCCATTTGATTTTCTTTTTAGCGAACAGGCGGGAAAAAGGCTGAAAATACCACCAGAATTTGATTTCCAAAACTCAAGGAGTTTTTCCGGCGTTTGTTCCCATTTCTCATTATTAATTTGAGCGGCAAAGGTCTTTTGAATTATCGCCGGAACAGGAGGCGATGGCAAACAACGCTCGATCTCGCCTATAGCCTGTATTTCCGGGCGTTGTTTAGAGCCAATCTCATTAAGATTTAAGAAATTGATAACCTGATGATGGCGTGTTTTATATAACAGCTCAAATAAATCGCAAACCTGGGATAAGATTGGCGCCCGGCTGTTTCCTTGAATTTCCCCTCTGATTTCGATTAAGCTGTCCAGGTCAGTCATGGTTTGAAACAACAACGATTTCCAGGGATTTCTATTTAACATGACGGACTCATCTCCACTCGCCCTCCACACTTCACCGCAAAACAGATTCCACTTGCTGAAAAACCCGTCAGGAATTCTTAACTGCAGACTCATCCATTGTTGTTGCCTGACAAATAAAGCTTGTAACCCCTTTTCCCGCTTAATTTTCCATTGAAGCAACAGTTCTGACTCAAGCAATTCCAAAATCTCAAGATAATATCGCAAAAAGGGGGTTCTTAAGAAAAGCGGTCGGCAACCTGATAGCGTCACTTTGTCCAATATCTCGCCAATTGAGTCGAGTAGCTCTTCAAAAGATTGATTTATAGCGTTTTCATCCCATTTTCCCTTCCTTTTATCAGCCTCTTTCTTTTTAATCATAGCAATTTTTTAGGGTTTGTTACGTTATTATGTTATAATTCCCGCCGCTATACCCACGTCATTCCCGCCTGCGCGGGATTGACGTGACTTCTATACAAATTCAGGTAAGAAACCCGGCCTCAAATTAGTACTTATAAGAAATCTCCAGCGCGACGCTTCTTCCCGATCCGGGGTATTGGCTATATATTGTCGTCTCATCGCCGTAAGTAAAGAAACCCATATAGGTGTTATAACTTGCGTCAAAAAAGTTGTTTATTCGAAAGGAGATCAACCAGTTCTCCCTGATTCTTTGTTGGAGCTTAAGATCAGCGATAACGTAAGCCTCCAGGGTATCGGTAGGTATTGTGTCTGTTTCGCTCCGATAATAATCCCGTTCGCTAACATAACGAAAGGTAGCTTTAGCTTTTAGCCCAAAACCAGATCTATACGATAAACTGGTTTTCAAGCGATGTTCAGGAGTATACATGGCGCCTCGGGTGACGGTTTGAGTTTTATCCTCAGCTTCCGTGTAAGTATAACAAACAGCCAGACCGAATGAGTAGGTTGGGTTATAATTGAAAGTAGCTTCCCAACCTCTGCCATAACGTTTATCAAGATTTATAGGAGTCGATTTTTCGTCCCCGGACTGATCCAGATAGTTTTCATTTGGGGCCCAAACGATTTTATCGTCCACATTCCATTGAAAATATGTCAACGAGACGAATAGCTCGCTTTTTGACGTCCCACGCGTCAAGGTAATATCACTGTGCCAACCGGTTTGAGGTCTCAAATCGGGGTTCCCCCTTAAGTACTCGTCTTCAGGCCAGAAAAGATCGTTAAGAGTGGGCGCGTTAAAATGCCTGCCATGCGTTATTTTTAAGGTTTTCTTTTTTTTTAGGTCGAATATAATACCAAAATTAGGCGAGGTTTCGGCGCCAAACACGGAATGATCTTCCCGTCTGGCCCCAAATAAGGTTTTTACTTTATGGCTCATTCGGTATTGGATTTCCCCAAAAAAGCCACTGGTTTCAACACTTTGACTAACGGCGCTCTCAAGCGTTGTCTCATCTCCATTCGTATCCAAGCCAACTTTTCGATATTTCCAATTATATTTTTTTTTATCCATCCCAATCAACAGTTTCAGGCTATCTGAAGGAGTCAGCTCAATATTTCCCTCAGTTCCATTTACCTCATTTATTACCCAGGTTTTAGAGCCCGCCCCCGCGTTATACAAATACCGCGTTGAGTCAACGCTTTCCATATCGGAATTGTACCGCTTTAAACGAATTTTTAAGGCGGGGTTTAATTGACTTCGCGCCTCAAGAATCAGATATTTATCCTTGTTTTCTCCCCAATTCAGCAAACTCGCCGCTTCATTATCGTAAAACTTAACATCGTTGATATAGTAAGGAGTCGTGTCTGATGGAGGTTGAACGCCTGGATTGCCAAATTTTCTATTCAGATCAAATCCATAGGCGGTCAAATTGAAAATCGCCCCTTTGTCATAGACCAGCTTTAACGAGCTATTCTTTTGGTCAAGATCGCTATTGGCTCTTTGACCATCAGTCTCCCGCCTGGAGGCTGTTAAAAAATATCCAAAGTCCTCAAAAACAAACATTCCCTGCTCAACCGCTAATTTGCTGGTGTTATATGACCCAACACCCTTTTTTAAATTAAGGGTAGGCTGATCGCGCCTGGGGCCTTTGGTTATAAGATTGACTGTCCCCGCCGTCGCTCCCGATCCATACAGCGACGAGCCCGTTCCTTTGGTGATCTCCACTCTCTCAATACCGTTTAGTGGCAGCCCTCCAATATCAGCTGAGCCTAAAGATGGGGAATTAAGGCTGACGCCATTTAGCATTATCAGTACTTCCTTACTCTCCATTCCTCGGATTTGTATTGACTCGGCGGCGCCACCATAATCGCCGTAGGTTCGCCAGTCGAGGCCTGGTTCATCGGCGATTAACTCACCAAGGTCTCCAGCCGGCGCTTCCTCGATATCGATAGAGTCCAGCACGATGACAGAATAGGGAATATCGCTCAGTTTTTCCTCTGTCTTGGTGGCGGTTACCACCACTGTTTCCAGAGTGGGTCTCGGTGTCGTTTGTGTCGCGTCTTGGGCAGAGGCGATGAAAGGAAAAAGGATACCCAGACTGAAAGAGACTAATTTACTTCGCGCTTTCATATTTTCTCCATTATATAATAGGATTAAGTAATTGGAGATTTAAGCCCGGGACAAAAAAAATCCCGGAACGAAAATATCATTATCGATCCGGGATTTCCCTTGTTTATCCTTAAGATCAAACAGGCGCTCTTTTGTCCGCAAAGGTTACACCCTTAAATATTCAGGCAGGTCTTCTGACTTCCCCTCATTTTTTGACAGCCTTCCCATCTAAAAACTTTATAGACAGTGACATAAAACATCAAAAACGTTCTCTATTCTAAAAAGCGCTTGAATAGAAAAGGGTTACAGCGGCGGGCCCATCCCCGATTTTCACGGGGTTCCCTATTATGTTCTCTTGAACACCTGAATTAGTTTCGCGTTACTTGTCAAATTGCGCGCCTAACGCTTTTTATATTTTTCTATAAAAAAACCCGCATAATTTTTTAAGGAAAGGACTACTCATTTTCTTCATTATCCACATTTCCGCGACGCGTTTACTCAAGAACCCCATTGTAGGAAATGAATGCGCTAAAAACAAAATACTATGTAGTCTGATTTTTTTCTGAATTATAAGAGCCCATTCATTTATCATCTCTCCCGAGCCATCACCGATAATACTTACGCCAAATACTTTACCATAAGAATTTGTGAAGACCTTAACAAAGCCAACACCGACGTTTTCCGCGATCGCGGCGCCATAATCCTCATATTTCGCGACATGAGTTTCATACTTAATACCCTTTTTCTTAATATCCTCTTCTTTCATTCCGACGTATGAAACTTGAGGTTCTGTAAAAACTGTCCATGGAATGACATATTTTCTATATCGAAACTTCGCGAAAGGACTCACAGCGTTCATAATCGCGAGCATACCCTGAAGCATGGCGGCGTGAGAGAGCATAATCCCGCCATTACAGTCTCCCACAGCGTAAATATGCTTAACAGATGTCCTGTATTTCGCGTCAATCTCAATGGCCCTTTTATTGTATTTGACACCCGCCTTATCAAGATTCAACTTGTCAAGCGCGACTTTCCTTCCTGCCGCGACCAGTAATTTCTCGGATTTAATACGGATTCCATCCTCTGTGGTCAGACATATTTCGTCACCCTCTTTCTTAAGGCTTTTTATTTTTTTTGAATTATAAACATCGATACATTCTTTTTTAAAGACTTCTTCAAGTAACTGGCCGGCTTCTTTATCGCCAAGTGGGATAAGGAAGTCATCCATATGCGCGATGGCGCACTTAGAGCCAAGTCTGGTGAAAGCCTGAGCCAATTCACAGCCAATAGCCCCGCCGCCAATTATCGTTAAGCTCTTAGGGACTTCAGACAAATTAAAGATATTTAAATTAGTCAGGATTTCAACCTCAGAGATACCATCAATCTGTGGCAGCATGGGCTCAGTGCCAGTCGCGATAAATATCTTTTGGGCAGTCACGGTTCTCTCGCCAACCTTAACCGTACGCGCGTCGATAAAACTGGCTGATCCCTCACTTAAAATCAGGGTCACCTTGTCAAACATCCCCAAAGTTTTTTTTTCAGAAATATAGTCTAAATAACCAGCGATTTTTTCGAAAGGAGCCTTGATATCCCGCGTATTTCCCTCCATTAAGCCCATCTCAATGAGCTTTGAGGCTGAATGTCTGAGCTTAGAAATCCTAAGCAGGGATTTACTGGGGATACACCCTACATTCATGCATTCTCCACCAATTTTATTTTTTTCGATAGCGCAGACTCTCAGTCCCATCTCGGCCCCCATGGCGGAAACAGCCATTCCGGCTGGCCCCAGTCCGATACAAATTAAATCAAATTCGTATTTCATATATCTTCCTTCCTCATTAATAAGCGATATGAGGGACGGTTTTTCCAGATTCCCCGTAAAGCTTAATTATTCAAGATTAATCTATTTCGAGTAGCTATTTTTTGTTTGGTCTTTATAAAAGCGGCTCCTCAAAACAGAATTGGCCAGATAAAGTGTCCGTTAAGTCAGGGAAAGCCCTCAATTTATAAAAACGCTCTGAAAAGAAACTCAAGGCGGCGCTAAATATCGAAACGCCGCATGCGGACATTTAGAATCAATCCTATTCCAACCATTTGGGATATCATGGCTGATCCACCGTAGCTGAAAAATGGTAGTGGCATTCCCACTATTGGCATTATTCCCAATGTCATACTAATGTTTATGACTATCTGTGACATCATTATAGAGACTACGCCAAGCGTTAATACCGTTCCTGATCGATGCTTGAAATTCCCAATGGATCGAAGACACCACAATATCAGGAATAGATAAAGACAAACCAGAGCGATAGCGCCAATAAAGCCCCATTCTTCCGAATAGACCGAAAAAATAAAATCGGTGTGTCTGGCGGGAAGAAAATTTAAGCGAGCCTGAGTGCCCAGCATATATCCTTTTCCCCAAATGTGACCGCTGCCAATCGCTATTTTTGATTGAATAATTTGATATCCTTTTCCCATAGGATCCATTTCTGGATTAATTAAGGTCACTATACGATTTCTCTGATATGGTTTTAATAGAAAAACCCAGGCAAAAGGTATTGAGACTAAGGCTAACACCGCGGTTGTCAAGAGAGCTTTAAAACGAACGCCAACCAAAAAAATAACCAGCGTAAAAATAATGATCAGGATTCCAGCGGTTCCTAAATCGGGTTGTTTGATAATGAGTATACACGGAATTAAAGTTACAATGGCAGGCCAGATCAATTCTTTAAAACCTAAATCGCCAATTCTTCTGGAATCTCTGAAATAGTGGGCTAGATATAAAACGAGCGAAATCTTCATAAACTCGGAGGGTTGGAAAAAGACAGGTCCGACACGCAACCAACGACTAACTCGCGAAACACTGGGGCCGCTTCCAAAAAAAAGGACCATTACCAAGAGTATAATAAAAATAAAATGAAATAACGGCGCGAATCTCAGTAACGTTCTATAGTCTATCATAGAAATAGTAGTCATTAATCCAAGTCCCAAAAAAAACCACAGCACCTGTTTGCCAAAATAAGGTGTTTTTGTACCGTAACTATAAGAAGCGGAATAGATTGCCACAAATCCCATAATTGAGATGATAGTTACAGTTAACACCAGTACCCAGTCAAAATCCTCAATTAGTCTTCTATCAAACATAGCGCGATTATTTTATCTGATGTAGTTTAAGAATTTTATTGATAATATCGGAACTAGACCGGCCCGGGATTTCTGGTATTGTAAAAACGGCTCCATTATCCGCTTCCACAAGATCCTTGCCAATTACCTTCGCTAATGGCCAATCACCGCCTTTTATCAAAATATTTGGCTTTAATTTCTTTATAATATCATAGGGATCAGCTTCATGAAAGGGAACAACAAAATCCACGAAGCACAAACTCGCCAGAATTTCCATTCTCTCTTCCAGAGGTATAATAGGTCGTTTGTCGCCTTTTATCCGGGATACCGATCTATCACTGTTTACCGCCACGATAAGATAATCTCCCGCGGCTTTAGCCTCAGACAGATATCGCGTATGTCCTGTATGAAGAAGGTCGAAACAGCCGTTCGTAAAAACGATTTGGTGTCTTTGGCTACGAAGCTCCCTTACTACCGGTATTAGACTCTTAACCGTATGAATTTTTCGCGAAACTCTATTTTTCATCTTTGTTTAAAACGGGTCAACCCCTTTTTCCTGGAGAGTTTAGGCTCGTAATTTTCCCATTTAAGTTTAAACCCTCTTCGACAACAGCTTTCTCTGTTTTAACGTCGGTCAATTTTAATGCCTCATTCATTAGCTCGTCATCTATTACAATATTCGTTCTTATAATTATAATTAAGTAAACCCCCAGCTTTGCTTAGGCGGATCATTGCGGTTTGACTACTCCTATATGATTTGTTTATTCTGAGTATACACAAAAAAGTTAAAAAAGGAATCACATTCAGCATGATTCACCCAACACATATGAGCCATTCCCCTGTCAATGGATAAATTAATCCAAGCGAAAAAAATTGACGCTATTTTCGTAAACCATCAAGTAGTTGAACCAAAAATGGTCAAGGCTGTCTTGAATTCTATTTTTCGGACGTGGACAATAATTGCTGGAGTCCGACGTTTTTCACCGCTGACACGGCGAAAAACTTGGCTCAGCATTGCGTTAGGCTTTTGTTGTCGATGTGTCATGATGGTTTGATTTTAAAGCAAAAAGAATAGATGTCACAAAAGATTATACAAAGGATTAGAGAAACCATTAGATTTGGTCGTTATGATATGACGGCACACGAAATGGTAGAAATGGCGGAAGACGATCTTGATATACTTGATATCGAACAAACTATACTCTACGGACAGATTATTCGAACCGAAAAAGATGATCCCAGAGGCACGAAGTATATTCTGAGGGGAACAGCAGTTGATAATAATATCCGGGTTGAAGTGGTTGGACGATTTAAAAGTACCGGTAATTACCTTATAATCACGGTATATGATATTGATAAATAATGGAGATTTGCATGTATAATTACGAATGTGAGTATTGCGAAGGAACGGTAATATCACGAGCTGTTAAAAGGGAGGCGTTCAAACACAAAACACAATTTGTGATTCTTGAAGATGTTACGATTGGTGTCTGCAATATCTGCGGATATCGCTACTATTCGGCAGATATTCTTCGCACTGTTCATGATATCGCAACAGGTGTGAAAGTACCTGAAAAAAAGGAAGAGGTTCTTGTAGGGCATGTTGCCTGACAAAGGTTTAAAGCCCGACATTCACCCCGCAAGCGTTGATGAACGCGCCTGAGACAGACGTTCGGCTACAGAAATGAAAAAGACTCGAAGAAAAGACAGGGAAATATCTAAAGAGGAAGCATTATCTATTTTGACCAACGCGGAAAATAAAAAGCGAGGTAATAATGCCATCAATATCCATGTTTTACGGAATCATTATCTATATGTATTTTAAGGACAACAAAAAACACAAAGAGCCTCATATCCACGCCAAATACCAAGAATATGAGGCAGTTGTTAAAATTCCAGATGGCGACGCGTTGGAAGGAAAACTTCCTAATCCAAAGATGAAACTGCTTCAAGCATAGATTGAAATTCATAAAGACGCGCTGATTGGGAGCTAGCGGTATCAGGACAGCAACCTTATAAAATTGAGCCTTTGAGGTGAGTTATGAATCCGAGAATAGTTTCAGTTACGCCAATGAATGATTATAAATTAAATCTTACTTTTTCAAATGGCGCTCAAGGAATTTACGACTGCTCTCATCTTCTTGACTTTGGAGTATTCAGAGAATTGAAAGATAAGACGTATTTTAGACAAGTAAAAGCCTGTCATGGAACAATTGCTTGGCCCCATGAACAGGACATTTGCCCCGAAACACTAAATTTGGATTCGCGGAAGGAAAAAGCTGAACAATAGGATGAACCTGGTTTATTACCCGCCGCGACTCAACCCAAGACAATATTAAAATCGATTTTACGAACGGCTGTTTCGACCTTC
>NIWG01001999.1_pt1 | contig 13311 bp, 5 predicted proteins | sample 1523271 | NCBI WGS metagenome assembly NIWG01 (sample SAMN06894523, study PRJNA379456) | ciliate metagenome | isolation source: three single ciliate cells amplified by MDA sediment | place: USA: Santa Barbara Basin
GACGGGCTACTCTTCGTATAGGAAAAACTATTCTGGAACACTTAGGGAGGTTTTGAATAATTGGTGTTCTGATTTTGGATATTCTTTTACTTGGAATATTTTTAGCACAAAACCTCAGGTGATAGGAATAGATTTAACTCAAGAAGTCGGCTCAAATAAGGTAGATGACATTAGGGACTTGGTAGACTCTTTAGGTTCTTCAAAAGCGGACAAGGTTATAGTGGAGTCCTCTACCGAATCATATTCAAAAGAAGGGACATACAAGCAAAGCTACATATCGCAATATATAAAAGGAGCGAAAACAAAATCAAAAACATCCACACAATACGCTCCAAAGCTTTTCTATAACGTTCCCATAGAACTGGTAACTTCGCCGTCTGAATGGGGCGGAAGAAGTCTTTCTGAGTTTATTGATAGCTGTTCCATAGGAAAATACAGCGAAGAAGCGAGGGCTTCTTACTTGTGGGGGAGAGGAACCAGTGGGTGCCTTAAGGCTTTGGGATACTCGGGGGTAAGCTCTATACTCACCAACACAAAAGCCGCAATAATAGCCGAATGGACGGAAGACCAAGTTCACGATATAATAACTAACTATGGAGATGATTTTAGCCTATCCTTAGCGTATTACAACGAAGAACAAAGAAGTTATTGGCAGGAGTGGGACTCTAGGGTGGCAAATGATTTTATTGGTAAATATTATTTTAGACCAATAATGAATGGGGAGTTAGACGAAAGAGGGGTCATAACGAAAGCAGCATTTGAGAATATGACAACAATGGTTGCTGATGGAGAGGTGAGGCCTTATGCATTTAGAAAAAATTTCGAAAGACAGGACGTTTCGAAATTTCCTTGGGCATCTTTTATTAAAAATGGATTATCACATAGGCTTCATCATGTTTTCCCTTATATTAGAGCAAGGCAAATAACTGACGAGTCTAGTGATGATTACGGAAAAAGCCAACAAGGTATACCTTTAGATTTTATAGATCCGAATACGGGAGAAATAAAGTCAATTTACACAAGTGATAGCTCGCACTACAGAAGCGAAAACACTAAGTATTCTAATGGTATATGGGCTTTCGAAAGAGAAGCAAAGTGGGGAACAACCGAAACCGAAGGTGAAAGTTTTTTTACTTTGCCTGATGGTAGCTCGATGTGCGGAAAAACTGTTCCTCAGAATATAAGTCTAGAAGGCAGAGCCCTCATGATGTACCAAGAAATAGTAGCTAAACAATCAGGAAGCGCTCTTGTAAATGTCGAAGGTAGTCCTACTCAGCCTGTTTTAGTTGTAGGCCCTTATAAGGGCTTCTGCATTCAAAAATAAGACAAGGTTAAGGGCGGAGTAGCGGGTTTTCTGGGTTCACAAAATGTATCAGAAGCTATTTTCGCAAGAAGATATTATAGCAAGACGGTGCCGAACCTAAATGAAACAGTTAGCCAATCTATTTCCAGTCTTGGAGAAGAGGGAGCGTCACAGGATACTTCGCAGTCTAGGACTTTGTGTGAGAGTAACGCTTTAGAGGAGATATGCGGTGTTTGTGGGTTAAACGACGAGCTAAACAAACCTTACGTAGGGTTTCCTTACTTTGGTTATAATAAGCTTCATTGGGACGAGACTGCTAACGATGGAAACGGAGGTTATATATTGATTCCCCAAGGGACAATTTGCGAAGCCTTTTCGATAAAAGCATTAGCCGCTAACAATTTAGGCGTAGGGTATTTGAGGATAATTTTGCCTTGTCAATTGGATTTCTTGGGGTATCTAGAAATAAACTATAACTCAAGGCAGACCATAGAAGGGGTAAGTAAAGTTTTTGGTCACCCGTTGCCGTCGGACAAAACCAAATGGGGGAGAACTTTCGGACCGGACGAATACACAAACCCAACCCTAGGGATTAAACTAATAGAAAACAACATAACAAATGACGCAGATTCAAGCATGTATGACCCGAACGATGACCAAGAAAGAATTTTAAATATATTTGTTCCAAATGGTTTAACAGCTTTCAAAGATGTGACCGCAGAAGCTTACCACAATGAAATAAAAAAATATTTTGACGCCAACAAAATGGGAGTTGGGTTACCTAAAGAGAAATATTCCTTTAGCGTGGCTGGATTAAATTTCAGTAGTGTTACGGGCGCTGGGGCTAAATATGACGAGAATCTTAAAGATTATATAAAGCCAGAAAAGGGCTGGTCAAGTATGGGTATAAGCTATGACGAAAAAGGAATTACGACAAGTTTTGTTTTTGAAACTAGGCCAGCTGTACTAGCTAGCCCACAAATTTATATGAAGCAAATAGGTCCTAAAATGAACGTTTTTGGAAGATCATAAAAATGAAACTAAGCGGAGAAAATTTTAGAACTGTTTTGGCTGGTACCAAAGGTACGTTTGACTTGTCTGTTTCTATAGATCAAGTAACTGGCGAGGCTAGATTTGGGCTTTCCGGAAACGGAGCAGTGCCTATAGACTTTTATTTTTCGGGGGGGAGAATTTATGACCCAAACGATAGATATGTTTATTCTTATATATCTGGAGAGACTGTTAATATATCTGGTAATTTTTCAGGAGAAGCTAGTCCGGAAAAACAAAACTACAACTACTCTATAAATGATAATTTATTCTGTCTTTCCGGTGTTAACAATGGCGGCTACGACATAGAGAAGTTTTTCGTAAATACAACCGGTTGTAACGCAAATATTAATTTAGATGTTGCCTCAACTGCGAGTAGCTACTCTATAACTATGCCGGGGATATTTAGAGAACAAACTAATTTCACAGGTTATGTGACTAACAACAACACGACGGGAGACTTTAGGGTTTTGTCCGGCCAAGTTACTTCTCCCGCTGCCGGAAACGTAGGAAACGTAGGCGTAGGTTTTATTTTTACTGGTCATGATTTAAAGGCCACGGGAGATGGAGGAACAGGTAAAATAGAAATATATCCATCAGGAGCTGGGAACATAGGGTCTCAATTCGGAAATAGATACAGTGTAGAGTTAGACCTTTATACAAACATAGGAAAAATAAAAACAGGATTTGTAATTACAGGGAGGGATACTTCTGAGTTTAACGTTTTTCAAGACGTAGACAATACTGATTTGGTAGATGTGTTCTTTACGACGGGAGCAGATGAAATAGTGAATGGGGTCTTTTCATCAGGGGAGGGCAACATAGGAGTAAGAAGCGGAGATGTAAATTCTTTTTATAGCGTTTACAGAGATAGGGAAACTTACACTGGGGAAGTTGGAAGTCCTGCTTACTTGTATCAATCTTTAAGTTATTATGGGGGATATACTGGCGATTTATTTACTGGGGAAAATGGAGCTGGAATATATTCTTCCGGGAGTGGTAATTTAACAGGTAGCGGTTATCTAGAGGGTAGTGGTTACATCGAGTCAGGCACAACCGGAGACTATGATTTAAGTGGCGTCGACCAATACGACGGTACGCCTAATACGTCCGGTTTGTACATAACTGGAAAATCTGTCAATAAGGCAACTGGTAGATTTTTTTGGTACGCTACTGGTAACGGGAGTTTAGATTATTCAATAACTGCGACTGGCTATTCGGAGTTAAGTGGAAGCGGAGGGCTTTCGGGCACCGCTATTCAGACCACTGGAACAATAGCAGGAACCGTTACGGAAACAGGCATAGGCGGATCGGGAGAAGCCTATGCGTCCGTTTCTGGGCAGGAGTACGGAAAGAGAACTTTTAACAAAAACGTAACGAACTCTCCGGCTTCTAAAAGATCTATAGATTCAATGTTTTACACTAGCGGTCTTCAGGGTGTTGGGGCCAATAGCACTAGTGGTGGAACTTTAACCCATACTGGAAAATTTTCAGGTGATGTTCTGGCGTCAGGAACTTACCAAGGTATAACTGGCAGCGGGAATTACTCTGGGTATTTGAGCGGTTATACAAAAACTTTTGAGAATACTTTTAATTTGAAAACTGGAGATTTTGACGCTTCAACTCGGTTAGATCACAAAGCGAATAGCTTAACTTCGGGTACGCCTGTCCAAGCTTATAGGTCTTCGGGGCATACGGAAGATATACCTTACAATATAACTTCAAGTATAGAGTTTTCTCCATCGTTTGACGACATTAACTTGGTTGCGAAATTTTTGACAAGCGGAGTAGGGGTTGGTTCGGGAGTGTCTAGCGAATTTTTAATAACGGGAAAACAATAATATGTCAGTACAAGGAAGAAGAATAGTTAGAATGAGGGTGGCGAATTCTACTATTCATAGAATAACAGGAGCAGGTGAAACCTTTAAGGTTGTAGAGGGGTTTATAAAGTGTGAAGAATATCTAAAGAGCACCGGAGACACAGAGATAGATAATCAGCATTCGCCCAATAATATCGCTGCTTCAACTTGGAGAGTCATGGTTCCGCACTATTTAAATCTATCTACCCAGTCGCCTTCTCCTGATTACAAAGTGGGTGATTTAATTTATGCCGCAGCACTAGACAACCCCGTAGTTGTAAAAACAAATAATACTAGTTGGCCGGAAAACAGTGACCCGTCTGTAAATCCTGTCGCGGGGAATGCGAAGAGGATACCGAGCCTTAATAGTTTTTCCACGCATTATGGCGGAGCGAACATTGACCCGAAAAAAGTTATATTTTGGGTCGATTTAAACGTAGACGGAAGAACTACGGGAGCGGGATCAGGTGGGGGCGGAGGGAGCACAAGCGTAGTATGGCTATAAATTATCAAAAAGCTCCAAAGGTAAGAACTGGAAGTTTATCCAACGAAGAAGACGCCTATAGTGCGCTAGGGGAAGAAGCTTGCTTGTCCGCTGGGGGAGACTGGAATGGTGCAAAATGTAGTTTGGGTCCAGAAAAGCCAGTAGCAAAAAAATATAACAAATTAGCTAGGGCTTTTAATGATAGACTATTAAACGGGCTAGGAGACCCAACTTGGAGACTATTTTTTTACGCTCATTCCATGACGAAAGGAATGATCAGGCCTGATGACACAGGCTTGGTAACGCAGGCGGCTATGTTTAATTCTGTCCATTCAGATAGGATAAGTAAACACGATAACCACGAGGACATATGGTGGAAAATATATTCACATATAGAACTTTTTCCTTGGAAGTCAAAAAATCAATTTAAAAATTTCGCTCAGTTCGTTTGGCCGACTGGCCCGGAGGGTAAAACGGGAGGAGCTAATTTAACTAATCCATTTGTTTCTTATATCTATGGTACAGCTGGTAGCTCTGGAATAAGCGGCGGGGTAAAAACTAATTTTAATGGTATGAGGAATATGCCCCCAGAGTGGTTTAGGCTTGGGATGATACCTATTAGTCTTTTTCCGACTACAGCTTTATGGGACAATCATGCTTCCAGCTATCCTCTGTGGTATTATGATGACGCTGTAAACTATGACAATAGTAGAACCGTTCGAGACAGTAGGGGTTTTGGGAGTAGGCATTTACCAATAACTCTAACTGAGAAATGGGTAATAGCGAAACTCCAAAGAGGTGGGGCCGCTATGATCTCTATGGATGGTGCGCCAGCTAGGAAATTAAGAGCGGAGGCTCCTGCTTATTTTGCGCCAAGAATTTTATACAAATGGAACACTAATTGGAGGTCTCCGTTTGGTAAGTATGCCCCTAGTTATGCTCCTTCGGCAAATATTGTTGCCTATTGTCCGTGGACAGACAGAAGGTTTCCGCCTGTCCCTGTTTTTGAGTACAGGTTTAGACCAATTAACCCAGAGACTCATTCTAATTTAGTTTTTTACTCTTCTTGTTCTTGGCAGCCGGGAACTGTTACATCAGTAAGGAGGAAGTATGATTATTACGAAATAACATTTGTCGGTGGGTTCCATTTTTCTATCGTAGACTTTGGAAATGATGTTTACGGAATCGGTTCTCCGGTTAAAGGCCCTTTGATGTTGCCGTACAAGCATTATTTAGAAGGCCCGTACGAAGGGGGAGGGAAGATAGGCAAAAGAGAGGCCCACTATGACCAAATAGACCAAGTCGTAAATTCTTTTAATTCTGGTTTTAGGAAAACTCCAGACATGGCAAGAGAGGACAAGCTCTCAATGTTTGAAGACGGGGCAACCACCAAGGTTTATGCTAACGCGGCTGAGGCTACCTTTGATTTGCCTAGTTATAATTTTGAATTCGAGAAGTTCTTTGGAAAGGTATATTCCCTTGCTCCCGCTTACGCTGGTTCAATGAACATATCCACCAAAGACGGGGTAGTTCCGAAGATCGTACCAAGATATCCTAGGCTGATAGCGAAGGACAGTAGATCATCAGGAGGTAGAGAAACTGTTAATTCTAAATTGAGTTCTACGAGTAGTGGACGGTATGTGTTCGAGTTTCACGAGAGGAGTAACAATGGATACGGTGAGTATGAATCCGTGGGAGCTTCAAAATTTAAACCAGTAAGCGGTTTCTGTGTTGCTGGTTATTATATATGGGGAACAGGAATAGAGATGAGAGAAATAAAAACATCCGGGTCAACGAATTCATTTGTTGGGCATTCGTTAAATTTCAATATTAACCAGTACTCATTGTTCAGTACTTCTGCTGCGCCTGAATCCACCAAAGCCATAACGGTAAGTACAAAAGCGATAAGTGGTACTGGGAAATGTTTTAATGGTTTAGGGGTAAGGCAAGAGGGTCTGACTAAATCGGGATGTTTAGACGACAACAATGGATGGAGCTGGGTTCAAGAAGGTATTTTTCAAAAAATGCTATATTTTGACGCTGGCGAGGAGATTACAACTTCAAGGATTCAGTTAGAGCATACAACTCCAGAAGTAGACGGAGCCCTTGTAGCTTTTATAGCCCCAGACGACAAGCTGAAAAGTTTTGAATATGCAAATTCAAAATCCGAAATAGTAATGGAACTAGCTCACATACTAGACTACAAGCCTGATCTCCCTGATTCGCTGGCTTTGTTAAGGGTCGCCTCCACTGGTAAGGGAAGCAAAAAGGAATCGGTAGCAAATAATGAAGATGAGTTTTTTGGGCTATTGGAAGATGAAAGCATTTATTCTTCCACAAAAGAAAGAGCAATAGGTATAGACACTAGAGGCCAAGACATGGATTACGTAGCAGACAAAGGTAAAGACTCTGACTCGACATTGAGAAAAAAACAAAGCGAACCTTTTGACATATGGCAAGAATACAATACATATGGATATATACCTAATATCATGGGAGCCTTAGAACTTCCAGATAAGATGGCCAAAGGATTCAACAAAGATTCAGATTTTACTTTAGCCAATCTAACAGCGAACGTTTTGAGCGGAGGCGATCCGTTTTCAAACAAATCATTGCCGATTAACTTTAATCCGGTTTACGATGCGGGAAGAAAATTAATACACGACAACCTAAGAATGGCTCCAAGAAATGCATTGGTCGACTATCGTGTTGAAATAAATTGCCCGTATTGTCCTAACGAATATTATACAACAGAAGCCGCATGCGATGCGGCGGGGTATGTTTGGGGAGGCAAGTACGTAAGAGACAAAAGTGTTCTGACATTTGAAAGATTTGCTAATGGACTATCGGACGCCGGGAACCCCAAAATGGGGGGATTAAACAAAGAAACAACAGACACGGTGGTGTACAATCCTATGGCTGTTAAGCCTAGGAATACGAAAGATTAACATGAATCTAGAACAGGGAGTAAGGTATAATATTACGTCAGTTCAAGGCTCTTCGCCTAAAAGGACGAACTATAATACCTTGGGTGTAGATGGCAAAAATAGGGAAACCAGAGACCTAGGTCTTTTAAAGGATATCTCTGCTCAGGGGTTTTCTGTTAGTAGCTTAAACCTTAAACAAATAGATTATGTTTTAGAAGCGAAAGATTCTAATTCTGATTTTGTTCCTAATGTTTTTCTCAACTCCGGTCTTAATTTGGGGTTAGGTGCCCCGGTGGTAGTCTTTAACTCTGAAACCTTGTTAGTGTTTACTGGACCGCAGTCTACGTTAGCCGGCATGGCCAACGCAGGACATAGTGGGATTTCGTTTTTCGGAGCAGATCAAACGACATTTTCAAATATAAAATACAACGAAACGCTTTCAGGAATTGAAAACGACACAATGTATGTTCTCTCTAGTAATTGCACCGTAACATATAATGGAACAGAATATAAATATGGAGATATTTTTACAGCAAGCTCGGGAACGTCTTTTACTAAAACCGGTGCGCCGCTTTTTGTGGAGGTTTTGAAAGATGAAAATTCTTTAGAAAATGGAGAAAGTTATTACGTTTATGGAACTAAAGATGCCATCTCAAATGGAAGATATGTTACTTTCGGAAGTAATACCGATAGGTTTTATCCCGGTGATGTTTTTGCCAGCACGGGGACACATCAAATAAAAGTTGATAATGATAGTGTAGATGAAATATGCTTAATAAAAATAGATGCCGACAATTTAAAGCAATGGTTTTCTAGTGCTTACAGCAGTAACACATTAACGGCAGGAAAAACATACTTAATATATGATAATATTTCTTGTCTTTATAATAGCTCTCTAATCAAGCCAAATCTATTACTAAATAATGTATTTAAAACTACTCTGGATTCTATACATGACCAACCCGGGAAGATGGAATGGCTTAATACAGATTCATACACTGAACATAGCTACAACGACGAGACAGTTTGTGAAAATGCTGGGGGCGTTTTTAGTGGTGGCACTTGTAGTTTAAACCCCGTTAATAGAAAAAAACCAATAATAAGAGAAATAATAAAATCCTCAGCAGTAAAACCGGGGGAAGAGTATTATTTGTTTCACGATGAATTCACTGGGTTCGGAAGGTCAAATACAATTACGTATAATGACATTCAGTACAACACGGTAATAAGTCCCGGTTCAAATGTGGTGGGTAAACAGCCAGTTTTCAGAGGGATAAACTCTAAAACAACCTACTCCACCGGATACAAGAACCTAGACAAACAAGACGCACATGCAGATCCTGATTACGAAGGGACAGAGCCTCATGCCAGAGATATAGACTTAGCTTCAGGAAACCCTATGGTTTTAAAGAAAGAGCCCGTGGGGTTAAAAGCTGGACAAAAATACGTATTCGTCGCCGAACCCATCACAGACATAGAGGAAGATGAATACTATATGTTATCCAAAGGAAAATACATAACATATAACAATTCAACAATATCAATTGGTCAGGTTTTTAAAGGGGTAAGCGAGGTAATTTCTTGGGAAACTATACCAGAACAGCCGCCAAGCGCTGTTTATTCCAACGGAGAAGAAGAAATAACTTTAGTTACTAACAAAGTGACAGTTAATACTTTTGAAAATAATGGCCTACCGATTACTCTCGAGACCACAATTAAAAATAGAAAAGTAGAGTTTACGGCATCGGACAATACAACTTCTCCTTATTCGGTTAGCGGCAGTAGCCCAATACTTTATTGGACAAAGCCCTCTGACGCAGGAAAAGGTTATATATACAAATCAGTAGAATCTTTAGAGGAGAACAAAAGATATTATGTCGCTGCGGAAGGGGATGGTTTTGTTTCGTATCCTCCAGAAGATTTAATGTATTCTTGTGTGAGTCCAACGTCCCTTAGGAGTAATTCACTAGTCGATAGGCTTACTAAAGCGGAAATAAAAGAACAAAAAGAAGAAGACGAAATAGCTAGTAACTATTCTATTTGCGTAAACAACGGAGGAGAATGGGTTCCAGAGGAGGCAGATTTAACGAAGCATACGGAAAGGTACCACAACAGAGGATCTTTCTACGCTATAAAAGGTAAATGTAGTTACGGATCTGGCGGCCGAAGCGGGGAAAGATTATGGGGAAAAGACACTAAAGACTCTTGCAGCGACGCTGCGCAGGCCGAGATAGACAAGATTTATGACGAGGCAACTGCGGCCCAAAAAACCGCGATAGACCAAGAGCCTATCTTTACGGAGTGGGCTCCTTATTCAACTTTTAACGAAAAGAAAGACACGTTATTAACTTACGCAATCACTGAGAACAGCGAAGATCAATCTTTAGTTCATGAAGTGGTATTTAAAGATACTTCTACTACGTATTCTATTAACAAAAGTCCTAACCCCTTCTATATCCTGCTCCGCTAGTTTAAATTTGTTCCATTTATTATAATACTTTTCCTTTCTTAGTATGCTAAACGACTCGAAACTGTTATCTAGTATGTCGAAATATCTATTAAAATTGTCTAAGCCCTCCCATAACACTACTCCGCCGTAATTTTCGTTGCCACTTACCCTTTTGTAAGTTTCGTGAATTTTTTGGAAGTTTGGCTTTCCTAAGTTTCCATTAAAGTTTATCACGTTATGTATAAATTGCTCGTTTGACCTTCCGAAGACGTAGGAGTTCAACATTGGAAAACGCATGACATACTCACTAGAGAAATATTTAATCTCAATAGATTCCTCCATATCTTTAAAATCATAATTATGAGAAAAGTATTTTTCGTTGTTATATTTTAATGTTGATAATCTTTGAATCGTTTCAGTACTGAAAGTTTCTGGATATTCTAATATATAAAATTTACTTGGCTCTAAAGAAGTCGGGGTCTTATCATAGACAGACGGAGAAGAAGGATAAAAAGTTTTTACCCCTGAAAGCTCATCCGAATCTTCTCCTACTGTATTTGATGTAGTATCTACATAACCATCGCCAGTTCCTCCAAATTTATACTTAACCCCATCAGTGAAGTCATATTTATTCTGTATAGAGTTGATGTATTTATAATTTACTTTATATATCTTAGCGGATGAAACGGATAAATTCAAAGTAGGAGAAGGAGGCAAATAATAAAAATGCTTTCTTCTTCCGTCACCGCTGACGTCTTGTAGATAACCATTAGAATCTAACTGAGCCCCGTTAAACTCAAACTTAGACTCGCTTCCTGTTACCCCTCCTCTTGTAAATTTGTTTCTATCTTTTTGAAAAAGGGTTCCAGCGCTATTTTGAGTCACAAGGTCCAAATCTATATTAAATTCTCCCCCAGAAAAAATATCCTCTTCATAAAAATAATCTACATACGCGTTGTAAGCATAAACTTTTTCGTTCTTTGTGGAGGACAGGGCATGCCAGACGGAGTTGAGGAAGCTGTTGGAGTATTGTGTGTAGTTTTTATTAAAATCATCTAAGCCGTCAGTATTTCTAGTTCCGACAAAGGTTTCTCCAGTTCTGAATGTTCTGCCATTGTAGACTATTGCTTTGGAAGTTTCGGCCATCGCCCCAGCTACTAGTTTGGCACCATTTATTACGTAATCCCCCCAAGGCTTATCCCAGCTTTTTTCTTCTGCTATTCCTGTTATCTTCTTATTGTTTGGTTGCTCAAAGTTGTTCGGGGGATCAATTTCACTGTCTAAGTGGTCGTAATCTTCGGTTAAGGTGAACCTTATGCCTCCTCCGCCTTCGTATTTTCTGTGTGTTGAAACATATTCATCGATATCGAACCCTAGGTTTCCATTAAGGTACCTTACTTGGTCCGCTGGGTAAAAAGTTAATACAGCGCCGACAGGTAAATCTTCTTTCAGTTCTCTAACGATATTTAAAGTTTGCTCTCTGTTACTAGCCCCGGTACCTGTTGCTGCTTCCATATTTGTCGACTTATAAGAAGACGCAAGTTCTATTATTTCTCCCGTTGCTTTTACAGTATATTCTAAATTTTCTTCTATTGGATATTTAGAGCTATCAGCTTCCTTAGAGGTTACTTCTTCTGGAATTATTTTTGTATAATATTCTTGGCCCGCTGTTACTATGGAAAATCTTTCACTAGAAGCTTCACCTGCTCTTGAGTCCCCTGCGCCATTAGCATCACGATAAGCATCACGATACTTGTCCTCCGCGGCTGTTTTGTACAAGAAAGCATTTGAATCGGTTGATACCTCTTTCGTTTCCACAGAAAAATCTATAGTTTGCCCTTCTATGTAAATAAAATTGCTTTCGTCATCATGATGTAATCTTTTAGGTGAAAGAAAAACGCTTATATCTGTAACCTGACTAAGGATTCCACCATCCATAGTAGTCGAACCTAATTCCAGATCTTTTACTAACTCGAACACGCAGTTAGGAAAATATAGTATAGTGCCAGAAGGCACGTGAGTAGGAGCTTTTAAGATTCCAATGCTTTGAGTCCTACCTCTTCTTGCTTTAGTAATCATTCCAGTCTCATTACCTAGAATATCAAGAGTTTTTACGGTTTTATATTTTTCAGTATACCAAGGAAATTTTGATTTATTATACTTTTCTAAGATCGTTCCAGCTCTAGGGTGGTTAATGGTTATTCGCCCCGATACCGCTCCGTGGTACGATATAGAACCTACATTTACGAAACCACGCCCACCTATCGAATAACTAACCTGTTCGGTCGGGGTTGCTATTGTAGCTTCTTTTATTACTATTTTATGTATCGAAGCATTTTCAGAAGCTATTTGCTCTATCTTCCAAGTCTCAAGGCCGGCATCGCTCCAATTTCCGGGAGCAACAGGTAATGCTCCAGAACTCACTTCGCCTGATGTTGTTATCGTTCTTCTATCTTTAAATCTAACTATAGGCTTAGAGCTTACCCCTACGAATCTTTGGCTATTTTTAAATTTTTTATTGAGGCAATATGTTCCTACTTTCTTGCCATTAACTTTTGCTATTGAGTCTACAGCTATTTTATTTTCAGAAGACTCTGGGCACATTATCGAACCCGTGACGACAGTTTGCGAAGTGCTGGCTTGGGCCGCTACTGTTACCTTGAATTGGCTTATTTTTCCGCTGTCGTCTTTGAAATTTAGAAGCTCTCCCGCTGCTAGCGAACAGGGCAAACTATACAAAATAATTTCTCCGTCTCCTTCTGATGCTTCCTCCCCCACCTTTAGCTCTAGCGGCTCTGCATAATATAAATTAAACGGATTAACTGAGTCTGCTCCGTTGGTTGTTTTGTCAACCGCTAAAGAAGCGGTGGCTGTTCTATTAGTTAAATTAGCTGAGGGGTTGTTAGTGTCATGTACTGGAATTTTTTCATAAAGCAGCCAACCTCTAATTTCGGTTGTCGGATTATTGTCTTCATCAAGAATATCATAATCTTCTGCTACCACAAAAGTAGGCTCGGATTTATTTGTACTTTGTTGCGGAAACCTTAACACCTGATACTGAGACAATTTTTGTTTCAAGGGGGCCACTGTATATGCCCTAGGAGAAGCGTTCGGAGTTTTTGTGTCGTCAGGCAATGTGTCCGTAGTAGAAGTATCTTTAAATACCACTTCATGAACTAAAGATTGATCTTCGCTGTTCTCAGTGATTGCGTAAGTTAATAACGTGTCTTTCTTTTCGT
>NIWG01001740.1_pt1 | contig 13232 bp, 10 predicted proteins | sample 1523271 | NCBI WGS metagenome assembly NIWG01 (sample SAMN06894523, study PRJNA379456) | ciliate metagenome | isolation source: three single ciliate cells amplified by MDA sediment | place: USA: Santa Barbara Basin
GTCCCCGGCCCCTCTCAGAACCGTGCTTGCGCTATTTACGCACACGGCTCCTCACATAGAATTACAGGTTATCCAAACATACTGACCATAATTCGTGGTTTCGGCAGTGGGAATCGCTTTAGCATTACATTGAATTTCTCCCAATTAAGGCAACGTCTCTTACCCCTACGATTCAGCCACTTGAACAGCAGCTTTTTCACCGCTTGTTCAAATCGCCTAATACCACGATAATTATCGGTTACACCGTAGTAGTTGTAATGGCCTCTCAATTTGGCAGCAGCTATTGCCCAGAGTTCCCTGGTCTTCAAGGTTCTGGCCATTTTGAGCCACTCTTTAAAAATTCTCAGCTTGGCGACAAACTTCTTGCGGGCAGTAACCCGCTTCATCCGAAACCCCGTGCCGTTCCGTCTTGTGCCGCAATAGTGGGTGAGGCCAAGAAAGTCAAACGTCTCTGGCCTTGTCCCTCTTTTTGCAGCATTCTGGACGGCAAATCTGCCAAACTCCATCACCTTGGTCTTGGTCGGTTCTACCTCAAGGCTAAACTTTCCCAGTCGTTGCCCCAGTTCAGCCCGAAATCGCTCTGCGTCTGCCTTGTACTGGAAGCAGACAACAAAATCGTCGGCATAACGGATAAGGCGGGAATAACCGGCACAGCTCTTTCGGTAGATCCTTTCAAACCAGAGGTCAAGGGCATAGTGCAGATATATGTTCGCCAGCAACGGCGAGATAACACCACCTTGCGGGGTACCATCGTCGCTTATCGTTACACTCCCATCTTCTGCCACCCCTGCCTTAAGAATACGCTTCACCATGCGCTGAATTCGTTTGTCCTCAATCCGATGTGCCAGAAACTTTAACAGCCATTCCTGATTCACGTTGTCGAAGAATCCTTTAATATCAGCTTCAACAATATGATTGATCGGTTTGTCCTCTACCGTCACACTCAAGGCCCTGAGGGCATTATGACAGCTTCGGACAGGCCGAAATCCGTATGAGTCTTCTATGAAATTCTGCTCATATACCGACTCCAGGATTCGGACAAGACCTGCCTGGACAAGTTTGTCTTCAAGACACGGTATCCCTAAGGGGCGTCCTTTGGCACTGCCAGGCTTTGGTATATACTTCCGTCTGACAGCTTGAGGAATATACGCCATCCGATGCAACCTTTCTACCAAACTGGCCAGATTGGTCTCCAGATTTACGGCGTACATATCCTTGGTCATTTTGTCGATGCCAGCAGCTGCATCCTTCCGCAGCCGCTGAAAGCATCCCCGCAACAGATCCTCGTTCATCAGATGATATAAGCTGGTAAACTTAAATTCAGGCTCCTTGCGGGCCTTTTCTGCTATGCGGTGCAATTTCGTTGCCACTGGTTCCCCGCTTCTGTGAACGGCCAGTGTCTCCTTACACCACGCTCCCATGTGTAGCCTCCTTTCCTCCAGCAGCATTACCCGCCTTCTTTGGTACTACGAAGCTATCCGACTCCCTGTGTCTCATTTGCCTTTCTCCCTCTTCAGTTGTCCGGCATACTCTCGATACTCAGAAAGAAGCACAGGGCCTCCCGGGTTGCCGAGTAATCACTATGTCAAACATGCCATGGTCACCGACCCCGGGAAGCAGCCATCATCTTGCCTTTAACGGTAATGACTGTGTTGACTTCCATCTGTTGAAGAATGTCGTCCTTCCGACTAGGAAAATTACGGGGCTCAATCCCTTCAACCTTTCGGCTTACGGCCTATCTGCTCGCTATCCTACGCTTAAAACTTTATGTTACCATAAAGCCTCCAAGGACTCGCTAACCGGTGGTTGGCCTACCTTCCGGGTGGACTACACGACCTTGCCCGGCCGCACTCAATCGTCTTTCCACTTCACAATATACGAAAAAAACAAAACAATAAGACTATTATACTTTGCCCTGATCCAATGCGCCAGCAAACAAGCTACAACTCACCAGACTCCTGCTCAACGACAATGGCATAACCGGCGAAGTATTTGTGCATCCGTTGTGCCGCTTCAACCGTTTGCCTCCCTCTCAGGGATAACCACGTCTCTGATACTGAATTCCACGGTATGTGTAAGGCTGCCTTCTGTTATGTTATAATTGGATGATTTCAGCCTTGTTTAAGTCCGACAGCACCTGTTTTTCATCCACATTATGCATCATGGCGCTCTGCCTGATTGATTCGGTGGCCTGGCCGGGACAGGAGAAACAGGCTCCCGGGTCTTTCATTTAAAATTACATGAAAAAAAAGGAGTATGGTCAAATAACTAAATAATAAATTTGATTTGAGACAGTGACACATTTCCATGCGGTTGAGAATTAAAGATTTACCGGAGAGTATCTCAGATGGGAGGTTGTCGTGGAACATGTCGATGTCACGTAAAGCGGATGTTCAGCGATCCTGCAAAGGGGAATATGCTTTTACGACACGTTGTATGTTTTATTCTTTCTGCTGAAGCCTCTTTATGTCGTGATCGTAAAGATAAACGTTTAGCACATTAACAGGCCACCGGGGAATAGACAGGTCATCCCTCACTCCCTGATATACTTCTTTTTGTATTTTGAGATACTCTAAATGTTTACCGGAGGATATGTGATCGTATATTTCTTTCGCTAACTCTTGACCTTCTGGTGCGATCTGCTGATTATTTTTCAATTTATTCAATTTGGCAAGCCCGAAGGTCCCGCCAAATTGCCACGACCAGTCATCAATGTGTAGTGCAATACGTAAATCGTTTGTTTTGTCGAATTCGCTCCTGAACTCAAAATAGGTAAGATTACTGATTACATTTATACCTATAGGTTTCCCAAACAGCCAGATAGGAATTGCGAAGAGCAGGAAAATCAGAGTTATTTTTATTGCTTTTTTCATCATAAGACGGGGAAGCTACCTCATTATTACAGGAAAAATATAACCTGGAATTTGCATTGCCAGGTCCGCGATAGTCTTAATTCCCGGCATCCATCAGGCATGAAAGGATTTATCTGTGTAATGCATAAATACCCCACAATTTATGTCATATACCGGAGCATGATAGCCGGGCAACCTTTTAAGCCCCCTAATTTTACGTCAGGTAGGGTTTCCCTTGCTATATTACTATTTTTATAATGAAATTATACAATTCGTGAAAAACGAAAGTCAAACCTTAGGGCATTTTCTCGGAACTTGTCTATTTTTTCATGGTAAATGTCTACGATTATGCAAAGGATAATATTGGTTTTGTAAGGTATCTGTCTCAAATGATAGTAAGATTTTCAACATCCTCTGAAAGTATCCGGTAAAATAAGGTATAATAAAATAAGCAGGAAATCTGATTGAAGTTCCGCAGGAAGGTGAATGAAACAGTTGGGACGAAAACAAAATTGTGATGCCGCTTTTGTTTTCAGGAGTATTTTGCGAAAGCTTTGCATTGTTATCCTCGTTTCAGTATGCAGCATATCCACCGTACATGCTGATTCAAAACGTATTGCCCTTGTAATCGGCAACAGCGCCTACCAGGAATCCCCCCTTGTAAATCCCGTTAATGATGCCCGCCTGATTGCCTCAACTTTGCGCGAACTTGATTTTCTTGTCATGGAACATCTGGATGTTGACCAGAAAACCATGAAGAGAGCTATTCGGGATTTTGGTGATCACCTCGACGACGCCGGCAGGGAAGCAACCGGGTTGTTTTATTATGCCGGACATGGAATCCAGGTTAACGGAGAGAATTATCTGATTCCAGTCAACGCGGCAATTCAACGGGAACGGGATGTGGGAATTGAAGCGGTGAATGCAACTGCTGTGATGGGAGTGCTGGATTATGCCCGCACTCGAGTTAATTTTGTTATCATTGATGCCTACCGCAATAATCCTTTTGCACGCAGCTTTCGCTCATCCCATCGTGGCCTTGCACGCATGGACGCGCCTCAAGGTACGCTGGTTGCCTACGCAACAGCGCCTGGAGATGTGGCTCGTGACGGTGAGGGCAGCAACAGCCCGTATTCAGCAGCTCTTGCGAGCGCCATGCAGCAACCGGATCTGCCGGTTGAGCAGATGTTTAAGATGGTACGACGGCGGGTAATGGCTGAAACAGGCAATGTACAGGTCCCATGGGAGTCATCTTCCATGACAGGGAATTTTTATTTCATTTCAACTGACGCTGACAAAGCTTTACAGCAGCCTGCGGTTATTTTACAGACCGAGATAGACAAGGAAGCGCTGTTCTGGCAGTCCATTAAGGACAGTGAGTCCCATGAAGATTATCAGGAGTATTTGCGTCAGTTCTCTGACGGTACTTTTATCCGGTTGGCTCATAGGCGTATCGTTTCGCTGACAAAGTCGCAGGCAGTCACAGGAGATCGTGAGGAAGTTCAGAAAATCGATCAAAAGACCGCAGAGCCGACAGTTACTGATAAAGAACCCGACCAGATAATTATGGAGCAGAGTTTTGTCGATGCCTCTGAGTCTTTGGCAATGATTCGGAATACTGAACAGGAACCCAACAATTCGATTGGCCGGGGAAATTATGTCAGTTCCAGAAGTGTTAACAGCGGCCGCATCGATCCCAGAGGAGATTCGGATTGGTACATTTTTTCAGTGAAACAGCAGGGGGCGCTTGAGGTCAATGTATCCGATGTCGCTCCAGAACTGGACCTTGTTTTTCGTGTCTGGGATGGTGAGTACAATCCTGTTTCGAACTGGCATGCCCCTCTACGGAAAGGTGCGGAAACAGCCGGAGTGGTGGATTTAGGTAAACCCGGTGCTTACTGCCTTGAGTTGCGCGACAGTCATGATGATGCTGCTTCAAGTCAACCCTATCGTCTTTCCATGGCATTCCGATCTATAAACGATGCTTTTGAACCTAATGACATCTTTGGTGCCGCTGCCACTATCAACCCGGGTTCCCAATGGCAGTCGACCATCTTGCCGCGGGGTGATTCCGACTGGTACCGGTTTTCTTTTGATCGACATGGTGAACTGAATATCTCGATACGCAGTGTTCCGGATGAACTGGACGTATCATTGCGTCTCTGGAATGCCGACAAGAGAACATTGACAAATTGGTATGTTCCTTTGAAAGCAGGCGGTGACACCGATGCCGTTATTGATATCCCGCAACCCGGAAGCTATGTGCTGGAAATCCGTGACGGCCGGGATGACTCGCGTTCAGTTAAACCATTTACTACAACGGTTATGTTCAAACCAAGTGTTGACGGTTCCGAGCCAAACAACAGTTTCGGCAGTGCCGCGCCCCTGGCAATTGGAGAAGCAATCAAAGCAACGATCCTGCCACGAGCAGATTCTGACTGGTACCGTATTGACGTTGATGAACAGGGGGAACTTAAGGTTACCATTTCTGATGTCCAGAAGGATATGGACATCTCATTTCGGGTATGGGACAGTGACCTGCGACCAATCACAGGCTGGATTGCCCCATTGAAGACAGGTGGGGTAACCGAAGGAACGATTGATCTGCCGATTCAGGGCAGCTACGTTATAGAGGTCCGCGATGGTCGTGATGATGCTCGCTCAGTGTTACCATATTCACTCCGGGCGACATATACACCTACAAATGATCGGGGCGAGCCAAACAACAGTTTTGGCAGTGCGGTGCCGCTGAAGCTAGGCTCTGCCATATCCGGCACAATCCTGCCGCGGGGTGATGCGGACTGGTACCGGGTTTCCACGGTACGACCAGGGAATTTGAGGGTGCAGATCAGCGAATCACCTGAAAATCTTGATTTGGTGGTTCGTGTGTGGAACGATGAAAAACGAACAATCAGCGGCTGGATTGCACCATTGCGATCCGGTGGGGAAACCACCGGCGAGGTTGCAATACCTAAAGCGGGTACATACTTTATCGAAGTGCGCGATGGCAGAGATGATGACCGATCCGTCAAAGCCTACCGGTTAACCGCCACAATGAGTAACTGATACCGATATGTATTGAATATTTTCGTTACATCACTTACGGACAGTTTCTTAATTCCGATTCTATCTGTATTGTACAGGATTCCAAGCACTTCCGTAATCCCTGAGGGAGCCGTCCTGCAATTGAGTTTTCATTGCAGTTTCTCAGGCATTCAAGATGCCGGTCATACACCCTGGTTGCACATGCCATAAAACCCGGGCGCCCGCAAGCTTCGTCGGTGAAAATATGACTCGGCAGAAAAGGTGTAAAACAGCTGACTACATCAAGAGCACATCCGGAGTAACCATGTCTCTTACAGTTCAACTGGGCATAATATCCCTTTATATCATCACACTTTTTAAAATAAGCAACCCGTAGATCGTTACAGTTTCTCGGTGAGGCTGAGGGGGGTGTTTTACTATACGACTGCCCGCCCTTAACGCCTGATGCACAACAGTTGCTCGGTTGGGGATTGGGAACCGAATGTTTCAGCCAGCAGCGCGAATACTGTCCCTGAATATTGGGTTTTACATAAGTCCATGCCTTACACCTCGTGTCACGATCACAGGCCTGATGGCAAATATCAGGGTCATCCCAAGGCATATCAAAGCTCCGGTAATCAAGGCCAGGGCGATTTGTATCCATTTCCATGCCCTGGCTGCTGACAGGAATCGCAACGTCGAAAAAAAGACAAAAACACATTATCAAAACTGCAATGACATTTCTTCTCATAACATTCCCCAAATCGCAGGATTATTCCAGGTAACTTATTGCCCTTTTTTGCCGCACATAAACAGCTACCATACTCTCTTTATTGATTTTTTTTTTGATAGGTGGTGTTTAAAAATAGAAATGATCCATCCGATAAGTCCAACTAGGAAAATCAAAAGCCCTCCAAGGAATCCTCAAAGCAGGGGATGGAACATTGAGCCGGGTTCATATCCTGCTTCTGTTTTAATAACAGTTTCGGGTAAGTTAACAGCTGAATAGGTCAATAAAATAAATCCAGTAATTAATAACAGCTTATTCAAGTTTATCCTGAAACGTTTTTTATTTTTTTTCATTACTTGTCAAACTAACGGCATATTCCACGTGTCGAGTCTTTTTTTATCATAAAATTAAACTGCTTAGTGAAAAGAATATATGATACCTATTACTCCTCCCGCCATTATTGATATCCAGTTTTCATACATTGGATGGCTTGTAAAACGCATATTTAAAACGGCAAAGACAATGGATATGCCAACCACGAACTTTCCAACATAAGATCTTATCAGTATGAAATTTTCGATTGCAGCAAAATTGAAGAAATAATCGAATGCCGAGCTTAACAGCAAAGCACCTGACAAGGCCAGAATCGTCAATGAAAGTATCATGAAAAACCGGTCCCACATAATCAAGTCAGAGTGTTGAAGTTTTTAATTGAGTTAAAAGAGCTTTACGTCATTAAAGACGTAGAAATCTATCCTTTTAATTCTGGATATCGGTTGTTTGATTCTTTTTTATTATATTATTTAGTGATCCGGAAAATATTTAGTGATCCGGAAAAAAAGAAATTATTACAAAAAATCCGGCACTCCAATACAGAAGGAATCTATGGTTTTTTATTTATCTTTTTCTGGATTCGGAGGTGGTTCCTGTTCCTCTTTACCAGGATTCAGTTTAAAAGCAACCGCCTCAAGTTGATAGCGGTATTGAAGCAGGCTTTTTAATTTTTTCACCTCCTTAAGTATTCCAAGGTCATTATTTCTCTGTGCGCATAGACGATGTATATTTTGATTTCTCCCCGTAACCAGTGAAATAAACGGCCAATATTCCAGTGCCTCAAGTTGAATTTTCCGACAGGGATGAACCTCTGAACTTGGCATTTTCAGCTGCTCGCTGTAAATGCTTAACTCAAGCTTTGTGAATTCACCTTGCACAGAGCTCGTCCATTTTACATATCGTTCAATATTTAGGAAAATACCTGTGAGAAGATTATGGTTCTGAATAGTTCCCTCCAGATTTAACACAAGCTGAATTTCATTAAAGAAGTCATGTTTTTTTGTGTCTGATGATTGCAGGGTTATTTTAATGTTATGCTTGTTAAAACGATTGGTAAGATCTTCCAGGAAAGAGTCTACCTTGGGCTCTGGTGGTATATGGTTATGCAGTATCTGTATGGTTTTCTTTTCCTCAACCTGCTGATCATGAACCTTGGGAAGTTGGGTGCGGGCCGCAGAAATATATTTCAGTTCACTCTGCAAGTTGTATATCCTTGAATCAAGCATGTTGAGTACACGCTCCGTTCTCAACCACTGCACGACAGCAGCACCAACAATAACGAGTAAGGCTACAGCCTATACAAAATATTTTTTCATTTTACCCAACTGCTGAATATATAGTGTACCAGTCACCCGCCAAAACCGTTTCAATGGCAACAAATGTCAACAGGGGGGGATAGCAAGCCAGCGTTGACGGGCTGTCTCAGAGGCCGGCAACCTTATTCAAATCCGACAGCACCTGTTTTTCATCCACATTATGCATCATGGCGCTCTGCCTGATTGATTCGGTGGCCTGGCCGGGACAGGAGAAACAGGCAGCACCGTAATATTTTCTGAATACCTTGTCTGTTTCCGGGTACGCCTTGAGGATATCGCCGATCACATGGTTATGGGTAATTTTTTCGCCTTGTTTGAGTTCGCCTTGGATGGAACTCAGGCTGACGGGCTGCGGTTGGTGGCTTTTTTCTTTTTCCAGGGCGTTGGCCGCCTGGTTGAGCAGGCTGACCATCAGTTCAAGGTCGAGTCCGTGGCGTTCACAGGCCATACCCAGAGTGACTGGGAGCCCTTTGACTTTTTCCAGGTGGTCAGGATTCTTCAGCGGTGTAAACCCATTGCTTATCAGGATATCAACTGATTCCGGCCATTTTGTTACAATATCTCCCATCCTGGTGTCTGGGGTGATGTACACCTTTGGTTCCGGAGGTGCTGTGTCTACTGGTTCTTCTTCCTCAATCTCCTGTGGTTCCAGAAGAGTCACCCCGAGGTTAACGGCGAACATGGCAACAGAGAGTACGTTGAGTAGGGCAAAAAGGCTAAAGCCGACTGAGGGCCTTTCCGCTGCCGTGGCCACCATGCCGATCAGGCCGAGATTGGCGGCATAAAAATGGAGCGGTACCCATTGCGGCCATTTGAGGGTTCTGGCATTAAACCGGGGAAGGATAAAATACCCTATGCCGTAAATCATCATGGACATGAAGCCGAGAAGGTTGAAATGGATATGAGCAAAAGAAACCCAGCCCGGGGCATCAGCTGTTCCCATCCAGATGCCGAGAGCAGCAGCCAGAAAAAAATAAACGAGAGAGGCAACGACAAAGCCTTTGGTGTAACGATCCATTTAAAAATCTCCTATTGTCTGCGCAAGTTTGATTAATTGTATCTTATATGTTTGTATTTTTTATTGTATTGCATATTCGGGGGCGGAAGCAAGGCAAGAATGGATATTATTTACCAGTGTGAAGTGTGCAGTGTGGAGTTAAGAGGCTCATTATTTATCGCTGCGCGCTTAAAGACGTGGTGATAGCCCGAAGTTGAAAAGCTGAATTTTATATCCGTGAAGATGTGTTTTTTTCATAAATCGCAATCGCAGAGAGCACTCAGATGGGTAAGTTGACCTGGTACCAGCGAAGTGTCAAAGATGTGTTTGATGAGCTTCAAACCTCTGAGCATGGATTGAGCGATGAAGAGGTTGAAAAGAGACTCAAACATTATGGTTTCAACAAGCTTGCCGAAGAAGAGAAGATAAGCAAATTAAAAATACTGCTGCATCAATTTACCAGCCCGCTCATCTATATCCTGCTCATCGCCGGTATCGTCACAATCCTTCTCCAGGAATACATCGATTCCGGGGTCATTTTTTCCGTGGTCATTCTCAACGCTGTTATCGGGTTCATTCAGGAGCATAAGGCAGAGGAAAGTGTCAGATCACTTAGGAAGATGGTTGTGCCCAAGGCTAAGGTTCTGCGGGCTGGCAAGGAAAAAGAGATACACAGCGAAGAAGTCGTGCCCGGTGATATTGTTCTGTTGGCCTCCGGCACCAAGGTGCCTGCAGATCTGCGCCTGATACATACCATTGAACTGAAAATTGATGAGTCCATGCTGACCGGCGAGTCAATTCCTGCTGAAAAGCGTATCTCTTCGATAGGGGAAGAAAATCTCACGCCGGGTGACCAGCGAAATATTGCCTTCATGGGGACGATTGCCGTTATCGGGAGGGCAAAAGGCATAGTCGTTGAGACCGGGCAGAAAACGATCCTCGGCCAGATAGCCGAGAGAGTAAGGGAGGTGGAAGTATTAAAAACACCTCTGCAGGACAAGCTCGACCGGTTCGCAAAAGTCATTGGTCTGGTGGTCCTTGTTTTTGCGGCTGTTGTTTTTTGCACAGGAATTATGCTCGGGATAAAGGCATCTGAGATGTTCCTGGTCGCTGTTGCTACCGCTGTATCGGCAATCCCTGAAGGACTTCCGGTGGCGGTGACCATTGCTATGGCTATCGGCGTATCTCGGATGGCGAGGAGGAATGCCATCATCAGGAAGCTCCCTGCAGTGGAGACCCTGGGCAGCACCACTGTTATCGGTTCTGATAAGACAGGGACGCTGACCAAGAATGAGATGACCGTTAAGCTGATTTACGAAGGGAGACACATTTACGAAGTCAGCGGCAGCGGGTACGAGCCAAAAGGGGAGATGTTTCACGAAGGGCTGCCTGTGAAGGTGAAACAAGAGAAACACCTTGTACAGGTTCTGCGCATAGGATCTTTGTGCAACGAGTCAAGTGTCTACGAAAAGGATGGGTTGTATCGAGTTGATGGTGACCCGACAGAGGGTGCTCTCGTTGTTTCTGCGATGAAGGGCGAAATCAGTGTTGAAGAAGAAAAAGAGAAATTTCAGCAGCTGGCAATCATACCCTTTGAGTCCGAACGCGGTTACATGGCAACCTTAAACAGGCACGGGGGAAAGAAGTTTATCTATGTTAAAGGAGCGCCCGAGAAAATTCTGGAAATGTGCACCGGGTCCACTGACGGTGAGGAACTGAACCGGAAAGAGGTTGCCGGTATTGCTGAAGAGTTTGCCCGGCAAGGCCTTCGCGTTCTTGCCTTTGCATTTAAAGAAGCGCCGCATGAGATGGAAGATCTGACCCATCACGATGCTGATTCAGGGCTTATATTTGCCGGGCTGCAGGGCATGATAGATCCGCCCAGAACAGAAGTGATCAAGGCCATCGAGGGATGTAAAAAGGCCGGTATCAGGGTGGTCATGATAACAGGCGACCATGCTGATACGGCATTCGCAATAGCGCGCAAAATCGGTGTAGATACTGATGTGTCCGAAGTCCTCACCGGCAAAGAGATTGAGGCTATGAGCGACAGGGAATTGTTTGACCGGATTCGGAATGTATCGGTCTTTGCCAGAGTCTCCCCCCAGCATAAAATGAGGATCGCGCAGCAGCTGATTGCCCTGGGAGAGATTGTCGCCATCACCGGTGACGGGGTGAATGATGCGGCTGCGCTCAAAGCGGCCCATATTGGTGTTGCTATGGGCAGGTGTGGAACGGATGTGGCCAAAGAGGCGTCTGATATGGTTATCGCGGATGATAACTTTACCAGCATCTTTGCGGCAGTTGAAGAGGGAAGGGTTGTTTACGAATATATCAAAAAAGTTACGCTGTTTCTGGTCTCCTGCGGTTTTGGTGAACTCGTTGCAATTACCGGAACAATACTGCTGGGAATGCCGATTCCGTATATCCCTGCCCAGATACTCTGGCTGAACCTCGTTACCAACGGACTGCAGGATGTTGCCCTTGCCTTTGAACCGGCAGAGGAAAATATATTAGACAGGCCGCCGAGGAACCCGAAAGAGCGAATACTTTCACCTCTGATGCTGCAGAGGACCTTTTTAATGGGAATGGTCATGGCTGCTGGGACATTGTTCATGTTCATCTCAAGCCTCAATTCCGGAGCATCCTTGGAGAAAGCGCGCACAGTTGCCCTGACGACCATGGTTTTTTTTCAGTTTTATCAAGCCGGTAATTGCCGCTCCGGGTATCAGTCCCTTTTTAAAATGAATCCAATGAGCAATCCACTGCTTTTTTTCAGCATGATAGCCGCGTTTTTTGCCCAGCTTGCAGTTATTTATGTCCCGGCGTTTCAGTGGATATTCAGAACTGAACCCATTACCGCAATGGAATGGGTGAAAATTGGCCTGGTGGCATCAACAATCATCATCGCGGTTGAGTTTGACAAATGGGTGAGGGGGAGGTGAAGAAGTTTGGAGTTTGGGGTTTGGTGGTGGAGCGAAGATGCCTCCTATTTAACCCCTCTTACAGGAATCGTATGCAATACTGTTTTACCTGTCGGGCAAGTTGCTCGGCCCTGGGCTCGGCCTTCATGATTTCAGACCAGAACTCGTTGCCGTGATTTTTCACCGTTGTATGAACCAGTTCGTGGAGGATAATAAAATCCCGTAACTCATTCGGCAGTTGGGTAAGCTTCATGTTTAAACTGATGTTATTTTGGCTTGAGCAACTTCCCCATCTTGTTTTCTGATTGCGAATAGAAACCCGGTTGTACCTGTAACCGTGCCTTTTAGCAATTTCCTCCAGCCTTTTTACCAGTACTTTTTTTGCGTCATTTCGGTCAATTGTTACTTTATTGGCTGAGGCAGCCCGGTACATTTCCTCAAGCTTATTCATTTTGGCAGTCTGGTCCTGCAGCCATTCTGTTTTTGAACGGGCAAACTGCTCGGCAATTCTAAAGGAAAAGCCTTTCGGCACAGCCACTCGGATACCTCTGAATGGCCTGACCGATATATTCATCCGTCTGGCCCTTGAGCTTCGCTCCAGCAAAACAGGCCCGATTCCCCTGATGTTGATAGTGGTTGAATGGGGCATCAGCGCGGTTTCTTTATGGAACAAGGAAGGAATTTGGACTGCATGGGACAAATGAAGAGTTGGGAGTTTAGAGTTGTGAGCTTGGAGTTGTGAGTTTGGAGTTGAAACAAATTTGGCTGGCAGGATATTGAAAACAAAAATTGAGAAAGTGAAGTTTTTCAAGCTACCATGTGCGGAAACGGCCAGTGTCGATGTGGACGAAATCGGATATGGCATAATAGCCGACGCCGCCCTGGTGCAGGGAAATCGCCACATCGCGCAGGTCCCTGGTCTTAAGGTCGGTTAAACGGATATCCAGGGCCTTGCCCTTCATATGCTGGCTTTTTTTAGCAACGCCGTTGCTCTTTGAACGAAGACGATTGTTGAACTATCGAGAAGATGGATTCAGCTTTTCACAATGGTTCCAG
>NIWG01001561.1_pt1 | contig 12673 bp, 16 predicted proteins | sample 1523271 | NCBI WGS metagenome assembly NIWG01 (sample SAMN06894523, study PRJNA379456) | ciliate metagenome | isolation source: three single ciliate cells amplified by MDA sediment | place: USA: Santa Barbara Basin
TCCAGGCTACCATGAGGTATGTTTTAACGACGGCGGAAAGTGATTCTTTGGGAACTCCTTGCCGATTTTGCTCCATATAATGCTCTATCTCTTGCTCAACCGCGGGCGTTTCGTTAACATAATGAAGCTTTATATTCAATCTGCCTGGCTCCCCATATTTCACTGGATAAAGTTTTTCTGAAGATCATATCTGAAGATGGGATGTCCCACCTCAAAAGAGATGTCTACTTTTGCCTTGTACAGATGGTACAAAGAATTTTTCTGGAATATAAATTAAAGGTGATAATATATCAATTTTATTTTTCACCTTTCATCACAAATCTTTTCACCTTTAAACCCGCAAGCGCAGTATTTCCGCCCCTTCCAGGCTCCCTAAAACTGTTTAAAATAGCTTTAAAACTTAATATTTAAAACAACAACACAACATGCGTAGAAAAATAATAGTTTTCTGACATTTCCTAAAAAAGTGTGTTGTTGTGTTCAAAGATTCACATTTGAATTTCAAAAACATAGATAATTTATTTAATCACGAAAGAGCTTTAGCCGTTTTAGAGTTTGATGAAGCCTGGTGAGTTCGTCTGCCATTTCTGACCAGGAATCAAAGGCGTTGCCTGTGATAGTTCTTAATTGGTTATAATAATTTTTATAGTATTCCACATTTTTTGATTCATCAGGAAAAACATTAAGAGCGACTAAAGCCTCTTGAAATACTTCCAAAACTTGTTCCGCTATTTCTACTTCTTGACGTAATTCCTCAAATCTGATTTTTCGTCTTTCCTCAAATTCTTTAATACCCATTATCCCTTTAACAAATCTGGAAGATCCTTAAATTTTTCATTTGCCTTTTTATACTGTTTCTCCAGCTCATTTAGCTCTGACTCAAAACGTTCAATCACGTTTGGCGTTTGGGCAAGCTCTTTCAATTCAGATTCTGTTAACCCATCCAAGAGACCAGGACAACTTAATTGTTCTTGTTTCGCGGGGTTCATACTTCATACCTTGAAAAAAGGTGAAATTAACATTAATGACAATAAAATAGTATCAAGCTTTTCGCTGATTTTCAAGAAAATGGATAAATCTTTCATTGAGATCGAGCCAGAGTGGTAATAATCAAAGAAGCTTCTCCCAAGGGTTTGCTTCGAGGAAAGAGGGTATTTACTAACTGAGGGAGAGTCATTTTAATTTCGTAGAAACCAGAAGATCCCACTTTACCAGGGACTTTAGGGAACCGCTTATGGCTGGCGTAGGCCAGGATCATTTCGTAACCAAAAGGTTTTCCGATTCTGATTCTCCACTTGGCTTTTTTGGGAGGAATTTCACCTTTTCTGTTATATTCTTTGATGGTGTAGGAAGAGTCTGGAGCGTCAGGGAAGACTTGCACCAGGGTTTGATCCGCCATTTGATAGTAGACTCTGAAATAGCAGTTTTGATTGACAGTATAAAAAATGGTTAAGACTTCTCCTTCCTTGAGTGTAGTGGCGTTATTTTCTCCCTTGTTGGTGAAGAGTTGGATACCAGATGAAGGAAGGGGGGATATTTTAGGAGGATCTTTAGGGATGATTCGATAATCAGGCAGAATATTCCTGGAAAGAGATATTTCAACTTGTGAAATTAACTGATTAGAATTGGTTTGACGCAAAGATAGCCTCAACTCCACACTGTCGCTGAGTTTCCAAAGATTTCCAGAGAGAATAGCTTTGGCTCCAATATGTTCCGCATAGCCTTCTGAGGAAGTCACCGGGGTTGATTCTTTGATAATACCTCTGGTGCGGACAGTGATTTCCTCTGGTTCCAGCAAAGCAAAGTCATAATTCAGAGCGTGACTTTTTAATCTTTCCGAAAGATAGGCTGTCATGGGACTTCCCAACCGGGTAGTCTGATAGGCTAGATTGCGGAAAATGGCGTTTATCTTTCCTGAAGGAAGGCTTTTTTTCACGCTTTGACGCAGCTCGCAAAATAACCGCTTTAAAAGATTGTCCAGGGATAGCCAGTCTGAAGGTAAGTGCTTGGAAGGAATGAGTACCTCAGCGCTGGCGACACTGCCAGTTCCCGCCTGATTAAGAGAAGCAAAAACTTTAAGTTGTTTGCCTTCCCACCTGTAAGTATTTTCCAATCTGGCCTGTGCTGATCCCGAAACTAACTGAAAATGAGAGGTACTTTGCAAAGGGATCTTTAGATACTGATTAAAGATTTTAGCAAATTCCTGGAATTCACATTTTACTGAATCCACATTTGCTATTGAGACCTCAATTTTTTGGGTTTTCTGATAAGATTGTTCCAATTTCTTGATCAGAATAGCGGCATTTTCGGTTAGAGATGAAGTGGGGGGTGGTTGTGCCTGACAAAATCCAGTGTTTTTCCATAAAACTGCCGCAAAGACTTTATTCGCCTGTCCCCTTTTTTTCAAGGAGAGAGATTGGCCATTTTGGGAAAAAATTTGTTATTTATCTGTCTATTGCTCACCGGGAATGTGCCAAAGAATTAAAGCAGTTCATGTCCTTAAAAGGAGGATATATTTTGCATCTTGATGGCCCTTGTGAAGGAGATAGGTGAGCATTCAGTAAACAACGTCATTTTCGAAAAAAATTCACTTTGCCGCTCAAGTTTTATTCCATTCATGCCGATAATAACTCTATCTGAATTGTATCCTGATTTAATCTTCCTTGAAAGTAATCGATGAATAACGACTCTAAGAAACATAGCATTTTAATGCAAGCCTGTACTTTTGTGGTAATATGGCCTCTTCTTTTGACAATCATTTGTTTAGAGTTCATCATTAGGCAACAGCAACTTATCTCGTGTCAACTCGCACAAGAACTACTCGAGAAAGAAGCTCTTATTCATCATTTAAGTAGTACTGAAAATTCATGATGAGTGCTCCGGTTTTTCTTCCTCCTATTGTTGTTCCTAGCGGAGGACGATTCGATATTATTCGGTATCTTCTTTTGCTGATTCTTCATTTACATCGTCTTCTGGAAATATATCTCCAGGTTATGCTTCAACAAGAAAAAGAACTCGTTGAAAAAGAAGTCGCCCTCCAAAAACTCAAGGGAGTCTTTTCTCCAAAAAATGAACAAACCCCTGCTGCTTCCTCAGAAAACGATCAATCCCCAAAGAAAAAACGAGGAGCCCAAGCAGGCCACAAACCTCAAGGACGCAAAAGACCAAGACGTTTGAAAACAGAATCAGTTGAAGTCGATTTTGAAGAAGTTCCTAAATGTAGCCAATGCAACGCTCCTTACCAAAGAATTGGCGTTTTTGATAAAGTGAGCCATCAAATTAACGTTGTTTTTGAAGGAATTCATCAAATCATCACCCGCCTCAGTTATAAAAGAACCTGCCAATGTGAGAAAACTCCCAAAGTGATCACCGCTCCCCAAAAACCATCAGTCATCAAAAAATCTATTTTGACAACGGCGACTTGGGTTCACTTGATTATTATGAAATATTTGTTAGCCGTTCCCATTTATCGCTATCGCCAAGCGATGGAACCTTCAGGTTTTGTACTGTGCGCAGGAACCGTTGAAAATGGTTTTCGTAAAATCGGGAACCTCCTTGATCCTATCTATCAACGGTTACAAGAGGAATTGAAAAAGTATCCTCATTGGAATGCAGACGAAACGCGTTGGAAAGTTTTCGAACAAATCGAAGGTAAAAAAAGTTCACTTTGGTGGTTATGGGTTTTTGCCAGCAAAAAGGTTGTTCTCTATGTCATTGATCCAACTCGCTCCGCTAAAGTCATTGAAAAAGTGAATCCTCAAGAAAAACAAATAATCTCTGCGGATCGTTACAGTGCTTATGAATCAATGAAAAAATATGGAATCTTAATCGCCTATTGTTGGGTACATTTACGAAGAGATTTTATTCAATTACAAAAAAGTAAATCGTTCTCATCAGATTCTGAAGTTAGAAAGTGGATCGATGATTGGCTCAGCTTGATTCGTTCACTCTACCACTTGAACAAAAAAACGATTGAATGCTTCTTCGCAAGAAGAATTTCAACAATTGACAGCACAATTGCGCTCAATCACACAAGAGTTATATCAACAGGACATAGAATCGCTTCCTTTTGATTGCCAAAAGAAGATTTTAAGAAGCTTCAAAAAACGATTTGAAGGGTATACTTTATTTATTGACTATCCGCTTATCCCCATGGATAACAACCGTGCTGAACAGTTGCTCAAGATCGCTATTAGTGGCAGAAATAATTATCTTGGCAATGTTTCACAAAAAAGCGTTGCGCATACCCAGATCTATTTATCTATTATCTCTACCGCTAAAATTAATCATGTCGATCCACAGCAGTGGTTACAAGATTACTTGGACGATTGTGCTAAAAATAATTCACAAGCTCTACAAGGTGAAAAACTAGAATACCATTTCAATAAATTAATCAACCTGCCTTCTTGATACTTGGGAAGAAGCTTCATTGAAAATTAACTCTCCCTACATCATCCAAATCCATCGTATCCTACGTCGTTTACTGAACGCTCACGGAGATAGTCCCCATTTAATGACAAGCATGGATGAACTGAGTGGGATTGTATTGCACAATATGAAGGTTCCCTCTGAAAATACGGATGACATTGTTTTATTTCTACGAGAAATAAAGAAACTTTATGGAATTCCATTAGCTTGTGTTCATGATATGGGCAAAGGAATTTGCGCGGCCATCGAAATTGTCTTTAGTGAAGTTTTAGATTTTATCTGTCATTTTCACTTTCTACGAGACCTTGGGAAAGATTTATTTGAAGAGGAACATTCTAAAATTCGTAGAGTTTTGCAAGGTTATGGGGCAAAAACGATTTTTCGATCCGCTAAAAAAGAACTCTATCAGATTATTAATGAAACGCCCGCGTTTGAGCAAGAGATAGAGCATTATATGGAGCAAAATCGGCAAGGAGTTCCCAAAGAATCACTTTCCGCCGTCGTTAAAACATACCTCATGGTAGCCTGGAAGGATTTCCATTCGATCGACAACACTTGTTGTTTTATCAACGAATAAAAATGGTGATTCCTTTTGTTGAATCTCTCAAAAGTCAATTACCTAAAAAATCAGCATTTCTACAAATGAGACGTGTTCTCAACAGCATCTCTAATGACTCCGTGTTGGACACTATTGAGACCTTCCGGTGAGCAAGGGTAGGCAGAACAAATTTATTATTATAAGATATCCTTTCATTATATAATGATCAATATGAAAGGAGTCCCAATGTCATCAGCACGAATCCCCACAGAACTGTGGAATCAGGCCATTTCTTTAATTCCCTCTTATGGAGCGAACCGAGTTTCGAGACATCTGGGATTAAATCTTGGATCTTTGAAACGAGAGTCAGACAAGAGAAAGACACTTCAATGTGAAAGTCCTCCGACAGCGGATTTTGTTGAAGCCCGCTTTGAAAAGTCTCCCTTGGTTTCCCCTGTTTTGAAATGCCATCGCGTAGAGTTCGAACGTCCCGATGGATCACGGATGAATCTCTATGCTGGAGAACACCCCTTTGATGCCGACTCATTGCTTCACGTGTTTCTGGGAGGTCAACCATGCTTCAAATGACGGCTCAAACCAAGATTCTCTTAGCCATCCAACCTGTAGATTTCCGTAAAGGAATAGAAGGGCTCATGGCTGTTTGTCAACAGCAATTAGGACAAAACCCCTTTTTGGGAAGTCTCTTTGTTTTTAGGAATCGAAAAGGCACCTCCCTCAAAATTTTAGCTTTCGATGGACAGGGCTTCTGGTTGTGTCAAAAGAGTCTGGCGGAAGGGAAATTGCGTTGGTGGCCTAAAGCCGTGAATGTTACCCAAAATTTGAGTGTGAGCCAATTACAGATTCTGTTGTGGAATGGAAACCCCATGACTGCTCAAATAGCACCAGATTGGAAGAAAATTGAATAAAGGGTATTTTTATGACAATTCATGGACTAAGCGACCGCATTCTCCAAGAGGCATATAGTTTGCCGGTAGTTCCAGGGCAACCAATCTCGTGGGGACTGGGAGACTTCTTTGGGGTACTTTTGTAAAGCGATCAAATAATCCTTTGGATTCTCGTTACTGAGAGCCGCAGTATAAATCAAACTCACCAAAACCGAGCCAACCAGCGCGCCAAACTCGGATTTGAAAAACATGGAGTTTTTTCGAATTCTGATCATTAGTTTTAAAGCGGCCTCACAGATATTATTATCTAGTGGTGCTGAGGCGACACTGAGGAAGCGACTCAACCCGGTCCAGTGTTTTCTCAGATACTGGATCGCTTCCCCCAAAGAACTATTAGGGATAACCAACTTTTGCTCGATTCGCTCATCCAGCCAAGTTTTCAGCCCCTCCATCACAGGAGCGCTGTGCTCTTGATGGTATTTCAAACGTTGTTCCGGAGACATTCGCTCTTTTTTGGTAAAAGCGTCATTTTTGTAAACCTTCTCCAAATCAGTCAGAACTTTCTCACACTCCTCTGGGTACTTGAGATCGATGTCACTAAATTTTCGTAAACCATGAGCCAGACAAAGGCTCAAAATAGTGGTGATGTTGTTTGGGAGACTTGAAGTCGAGGCGTCAGCCATCTGAATAATAGGCTCCAAGGCTGAATCCCGAAAGGATAAAACCTTGGTCAAGTTCTCCCCAGCGTGGTTTCTTCCTGTGAAGTAGAGGTAGACATGACGCTGGCCAACTTTGGCGACAATCCCTGTGGTGAAGATTCCTTTTCTATCGTTTTTACCAAGGGTTTCGTTTTCTTTCATTAAAGAGAGGATTCGAGCTTTGGTATCATCATTATGAATGACCTCTCCTTGAGCGGCATATTTCACCAGTTCCATGAAGGGCGCGTAGCAGTACTCTACCAATTCCTCCATCTTATCAAACTGAGTGGAGTCTGGCAGGGGAATTCCCATCATTTTTTGAGTGAACTCTAAGCGATGAAAGGGGGTAGCTAAAAAATACTTGCTGATCGCCAGCATCGCCAAAAGGCTTTCGTCATAGGATTTTCTTTGGGGAACTCCTTCCGGCAACTTCGCTGAGAAAACTTGCTTACAGAGATTACATTGAAATCGTTCATAAATATACCGGGTGGCCGAGGCGATGGAGTTCCCTTCGATCCGAATCGCGGTTCCTGGCGTTTTGAGAAAATAGACCCTACCCGTACAGTGTTCATTGGGACAGTTGTCTCCATGCTTCAAGCAATGATGAGCGATATACTTGGTTTTGGCTCCAGTGTAGTCTTTCTCACCAATCTGCCCGTGCCCCTTAGGTTTCGGTTGCGAGGAATCCGCACTTTGAGGTGACTCTTCACCAGCATTAGCGTCTCCACTCCCCTCTGAGTCAGCTCCCTTTTCTTGTGCTTCCTGCGGCTCTTTGCACTTTTTTTTCTTCTTTTTTTTCTGATTCGACAGACCAAAACACGCTCTTAACCGATGAATACTGAGTTTCGATTCTTCCAGTTCAAACTGGAGCCAGACATTAAAATCCATCAAACCAAGCACCACCCCTTGATCCTCCGCACTGAGTGAGCTGGATTCAACTCTTTGTCTAAACTCATTCATTTGCTCTGGTGTGAGAGTCACCGTATTCGGTTGTTTCATGGACATGTTTTTACTTTGAGTTCCGTTGAGAAATATCAAACAGGAAGAAGTGACGATCATTCGTGACAAGAGCGCGACATCACCAGCATGACACGATCCCCTTCGCCAAAATCACTCTGGCTTTGAAATCATTTCAGTCCATAGGAGGTTCTGTCACCCGGATAATTTTCGCAATCTGTTGGGTGAAATCCACAAGTTTAACCAATGAGTCTCTATCCTGTTCACTCAATGAACAGGACTTTAGACGTTGTTTAAATTCGGACACACGCTCTGGTGTGAGATTCGGAAGTTGGGGAGGTCGCATCGTTTTTCTCAAATTTCTATTTAGGTTCTGACACATGTAAATACGAAACAGGGAGGTCTTCATGAACAAGGTGAAAACCCAGCAATAAGTTTGCCAAAAACTTTTCTATTACTTATTTTTAAAGAAATACCGACGGAATTGAAAGGAAATGAGTGAGGTAAACAATCTATTTTTATATAGACATGCGGGAATTAGTAACAAATCTACCCTCCTTCACCGGAAGATCACCTTTATCTCTATTCTCGCTTATCATGTATTGATTGGTATTGAATATCAGTTGTCTAAAAATGAAGATCATCGTTGTTGGAAAACGATTCGTACTACTTTGGAAACCCACCAGAGATGTACAATCATCCTCACTGATGAGAAAAATAGGGTTCATCATATTCGACAGTCTGGACAACCAGAACCTGTGCATCAAGACATCTACGAAAAATTAAATATCAAAGATCCTTTGATACGAAATCAGGCCTCCCATTTAAGGCGGCACGATTTTAGCGAAGAAAGATTCTAAAAAAAAAGAGGGCTATCTCTTGGGAGTTATCTAGTGTACAACACCAGTAACAAAAACTTCCAATCGAAGAGAGTAGCCCAATGAAATTATGGTCCATCTACACTAAAGTGTCCACTTATTTTCAAAAGGAGCCTAATGCCTCCTTAAGCCAAGCGGCAGATGAGTTAGAAATATCCAAAAGCGCTGCTGGCCGTCATAGGCGCTCAGAGCATCGGCGTAACAAACACCCTGAGTCTGAGTTTTGGAATACTGAAACCGGTCGCCAATGGCTTAGTCGTTTAATCGTGAGTACATTATTCTTTTTTGGAACCCAACGCGGCATCGGTTTAGAAAGTTTGTCTCTTTTTTTGAAGCGGTTGCGCATTGATACTCACGTAGGAATCTCTGCCTCCAGTTTGGGTAAAATGAACGATCATTTATCAGAATGTCTGATAGAATATGAATCAGCTTGTCAGCGCCAAGTCCTTTCTCAAGAGCAACAGATCGAAGTGATTGCCGGTTTTGACGAAACGTTTTTTGAGCAAATGATCTTAGTAGGTATGGACTTAGATTCCGGTTTTATTTTTATGGAAGACTTTTCACAAACACGCACTTATGATCGATGGTTTGACGGTCTTCAACCTCAGTTGGCTCGTTGGAACCTCAAGGTCAAATTAGCCGTTAGTGATCAAGCCAGCGCACTCATTAAATTAGCGAAAACTGGTTGCGACTGTCTCTATCTTCCTGATTTATTTCATGCGCTTCATGAAGCGGTAAAAGCTTTGGGTTTGCCCTTCTATCAAAAGAGCAAACAAGCCCACAAACAGCTTATCGAGAGTCAAAATCACGTAGAGAAAGTTGAAAAAAAGGCAGCGAACCTACCCCAAGAAATAGTCGAAGACATCCTAAAAATCCCGAAGGAAGAAACCGAAAACAAATTAAATGAACTCCTCAATGTCGAAAAAGGAAAACAGGAGTACCATAACCTTCTACACCAACTCTCGCAAACGGTTCACCCGTTTTCAACCGAAAATTCGCGACCACAAAGTTCGACACAGGTTCTTTCAAAACTTCAGGACACGCTTGAACAGTTAGCCGTGCTTAAACAACGATTTGAAATTAACGATACCTCTGAGTGCCTGGGCAAACTTAATGGACAACTGGAGCAAATCTCCAAGGGCATCGATTTCTGGTGGCGTTGGGTTGAGAACAGTCTCCTCAATTACCATCTCGATGAAGAAACCTATCAATGGCTGATTGTCGTCTTATTACCGGCCATTTATTGGCAATACCAAAGCTCTAGAACCGACCAGCCCAAACTTAAGGAGATTTATCAAACTTTAGCGCGAAAAACTCAAAATTTGTTCAAAGAACATCACATTTCAAAAAAGCTTTCACAGGATAACATTGAATTTTGGACCTCTTGGAGTGAAGGCATTGTGAAAAAGTTTCAACGTGCTTCCTCTGCTGTGGAAGGACGAAATGGCTACCTTTCCCAAGTTTATCATACTCAACGCGGAATCACTCCACAACAACTCAAACTTCTGACGATTACCCATAATTTTGAGTTGAAACGCTACGATGGAACCACCGCGGCCCAACGACTTTACAATATCGAATTTCCTGATCTCTTTGAATATCTGATACAGAACGCGCCGCCGCTCGTTTTGTCACGACAAACTGAAAACAGGACAAAGTCTAACTCTTTGAAATTACAAATCGTGCCGCCTTAAATGGGAGGCCCGAAATCATTATGAAGTAGGGAACATAATATGTTGATATTAAATAACTTTTTCAAAGTTTAAGAAATAGATTAATAATTACAGTTGGTTGAGAGGTTGTAGTGCCCTAATTTTTTTAAAAAACTTAAAAAAATCAGTGAGATATTTATTAACAAGGGGAAAGTTGGGTTATGGTAAACCCATTTGAAGTTGTATTAGCGGAAGCAAGAGCATTGCCTGTTGTATCTGCTACATTGGTAGTAATTTTTATTTTGTAGGTAGTGTTATAAGATAGATTTGAAGCGGGAGTAATCGTAAAAGTTTTATCAGAATTAGAAGCGGAAGGTGAACCGGACATCTGTACACAGGTGCTGAAATTATCAGAAGAAACCTGAAAAGAGCCGGAACAACTGGTGTTTGAGGTATTGGTTGTGACTGTTGAAGTATTCATGGCTTCGTCAAAAGTGACAGAAATTGTTGTATCTCTGGCAACACTTGTGGCGCTATCAGCAGGGGATGTACTAGAAACAGTAGGTGCGGCATAGTCAACAATGGTAAACCCATTTGAGGTTGTACTGGCGGAAGCTAAAGCATTACCTGTTGTGTCAGTAACACTGGTGGTTATTTTAATTTTATATGTGGTTTCAGAGGTCAAATCCGATGCTGGAGTAATAGTGAAGGTTTTGTCGGAATTGGATGCTGCTGGAGAAGCGTTCATCTGTACGCAAGTGCTGAAGTTGTCAGAAGATACCTGAAAAGAACCGGAACAACTGGTGCTTCCGGTATTGGTTGTAACAGTTGAAGTATTCAGAGCTTCATCAAAAGTAACAGAAACAGTAGTGGTTTTAGCCTGATCTGTAGCACTATCAGCAGGAGATACACTGGATACTGTGGGGGCAATATAATCAATAATAGTATATCCATTATCTGTGGTATAAGTGTTTGCCAGAGCATTTCCACTATTATCCTTAACATCTGTGGTAATTTTAGTTTTATAAGGTACCCTTCCAGCAAAGAGCAAAGTTTCGTGAAATAGTGTAAAAAAAGCATTATCCTTTCGGGCAATCAGTCACTCATTTTCTGAAAGGAGTCTTATGGAAATTCATCGCGTCGGTGAACCGCAATTAAATTTAGAACAAGTCAAATCGCATTTTGACAATTGGCGAAACACCCGCAAAAAGATGGGAAAAATTCCGGAAGAGCTGTGGAAAGAGGCAGTATCTCTAATTTCGAAGCATAATAGTACCATTATTTATAAGACGCTGGGATTGAGTCCAGCCGATTTTAAGAAAAAGGTGGAGTATTATCAAAACACGGCGTTTTCGATTTCGAGTCAATCCTTTGTCGAGGTGTCGTTGGAATCCCAATCGAAACAACCAACAGACAATCTTCCCCGGATTATGATTCAAGGGAAAAACGATTATCAGATGATTCTGGAAGGTTTTCAGGCGGAAAACTTGGACTTGCCCTCACTGATCGAATCGTTTTTAAGGGGAAGTGATGTTACAGATTAGTGCCACCACCAGGATTTATCTGTGTACGGACGCTGTGGATTTTCGTAAGGGGATAAATAAGTTGATCAGCTTGTGTCAACATCAGTTACAACTCGATCCTTACTCAGGCCATCTATTTGTGTTCAGAAACAGAAAAGGAACGTCGTTAAAGGTATTGGGATTTGATGGCCATGGTGTCTGGGTTTGTCAAAAACGTTTTTCCCAAGGAAATCTGCGTTGGTGGCCGGTACTCGTCAATCAAACGTTGAAGATTACGCCAGCCCAATTACAGGTTTTGCTATGGAATGGTCATCCATCTCTGGCTTCCTTTCCGGAGAACTGGAGAGAGATCACTTAATTGCGGTTCGCCGATGAAATGATCGGAGTTTGTGGTTCCATTTGATGTCTCCAATTAAAGGGTAACCACAATTCGGGGTGTTCCATGACGTGTTTTTCGTTTTTTTGCAAGGCCACCAGATAGTCGTAAGGATTCTCGTTGTGTTCAATGCAGGTATAAGCCAAACTCATGAAAAGGTCTCCTGCCTGAGCCCCCATTTCGTTGCGATAAAACAAACTGGTTCTCCGGTGGCGGATGGGGATCTTCAATGCCCGCTCAACAATATTCGAGTCCAATGGAGCTCCCGGAACATGGAGAAAACGGGTCAACGCCTCCCAATGATTGAAAAAATACTGCATGGCTTGTCCTAATGGATGGTTGGGCTCAACATGTCCACCTTCAATTTGGTGAGTCATCCACTCAAACATTTCCTCCATCATCGGAGCCGTGTATTCCTGATGGAAAGCGAGACGCTCTTCAGAATTCATTTGTTTTTCTTCCACTTTAGATTCATGGAAATACACTTGCGCGATCACTTCGATCACGTAAGTGCACTGAACCGGACAGTCCTCATAAAGTTTAACGAAGTAACGCCGTCCATGAATTAAACAATTACACAGAATTGTTTTGATTTCTCCTTTTACCTGGTTTCTCGAAGCTTTGCTGGAAGGGTACCTTATAAAACTAAAATTACCACAGATGTTAAGGATAATAGTGGAAATGCTCTGGCAAACACTTATACCACAGATAATGGATA
>NIWG01001669.1_pt1 | contig 12646 bp, 14 predicted proteins | sample 1523271 | NCBI WGS metagenome assembly NIWG01 (sample SAMN06894523, study PRJNA379456) | ciliate metagenome | isolation source: three single ciliate cells amplified by MDA sediment | place: USA: Santa Barbara Basin
AAAGAATCATTCCCTGCCTTGATGTTGACAATGGTAGAGTTGTAAAAGGTGTGAAATTTAAAGGGATAAAAGATGCGGGCGATCCGGCAATACTTGCCAAAGCCTACAACGCACAAGGTGCAGACGAGATAACATTCCTTGATATTGGCGCTACATACAAAAGCAGAAAAACGCTTTTGGAAATTGTAAAAGAGATATCCAAGGAGATTTTTGTTCCTTTGACCGTTGGTGGAGGGATACAAACTGTGCATGATATTCGTGATGCTCTGCGGAGTGGTGCAGACAAAGTCTCCATCTGCTCTGCCGCTATAAAAAACCCCGCCATTTTGACAGAGGGTGCAGAAATTTTTGGTTCACAATGTATAGTCCTGTCTATTGATGCAGCAAAAGTTGGAAATAGCTGGCACTGTTTTACTTCTGGTGGAAGAGTAGATAGCGGTGTGGATGCCCTGTGGTGGGCAGGTGAGGGTGCAAAACTCGGTGCTGGTGAGATTCTCCTCAACTCCATAGACTCGGACGGAACAAAAGCTGGATACGATATACAGCTTACAAAAAAAATCTCGGAAAGCGTGCAGATCCCCGTTATTGCTTCCGGTGGTGCAGGGGAGCTTTCCCACCTTGCCGATGTGATAAAAATGGGAAAAGCCGATGCTGTTCTTCTTGCTTCTCTGCTTCATTATGGAGAATTTACCGTGAAACAGATTAAAGATTATCTCAAAAAAGAGGGGTTTTGTATAAGATGAATTTTAAAGGAAATAAAGAGCACCTTAAAATACTAAAACAAGGTGTAAAAGTTTGGAATAAATGGCGGGAAAAAAATCCAGATGAGAGGCCAAATCTTGAGGGTATTGATGTAAATGAGATACTGCCACAAGAGGAGTATAAAGATATTTATGGGAGAAAAAAAAGTGTTATCCTTGAAGAAATAAAACTGCAAAAAACTAACCTTAGGGATGCAAACCTCCAAGAGGCTAACCTTAGGTTTGCAAACCTCCAAAATGCTGACCTTAGTGATGCAAACCTCCAATTGAGCAACCTTGAGTCTGCAGACTCCCAAGGGGCTAACTTTAGAGGTGCAAATCTCCAAAATGTTAACCTTGAAAATGCAAAATTGCAAGAGGCAAACCTTATAGAAGTAAACCTTCAAGGAGCTAGCTTTATTGGTGCAAAACTTCAAAAGGCTGACCTTATTGGTACAAATCTTCAAGGAGGGAACTTTATTGATGTGAATTTCCAAGAGGCTAACCTTTCTTACTCAAAACAGCAACGAGCAAACCTTTTTTTTGCAAATTTCCAAAAGGCTAAACTTATTAGTGCAAACCTCCAAAAGGCTTACCTTAAGGAAGCAAACCTCCAAGGGGCTGACCTAAGTGGTGCAAACCTATCCGAAACTAATGTCGCAGGTGTAAAATACGACAAAAATATAGAATGCAGAGGTGTGAGAGCAGAAACCTGTTATGGTAATGCACTTTTTAAAAGAACACTTCAGGATAATGACTGGCTTTCTGAGTGGAAAGCAAAAGAAAGGTATGGTTGGGATAAGTTTACCCATAAAATTTTAAAATCACTCTGGCGGATTAGTAGCAATTATGGCAGAAATATCTCTTGGTGGATTTACTGGTCAATTGGCATTGCATTTATATTTGCCTTAATCTACTACTGTGGCATTGGTTTTGAGCAGTTCCAAATTGTTAACCCTCTAACTGCTCCGTTTGCTCAATTTCTCCAAATGGTCTATTATAGTCTTGTTACATTTACCACACTTGGTTTTGGAGATATTGTGCCAAAAACAGGTTGGGGAATGTTTTGGGTTACTGTGGAGGTTGTTTTGGGGTATATTATGTTGGGTGGTCTTATATCCATTTTTGCTACCAAACTTGCACGGAGGAGTTAGAAGTTTTACTTAAATATTCACATATCAAAATGGTGGGTGGTAATTTATAGTTTTTGTTCTTGGCGTAAATTTGTGCTAATTCGCGGACAAAAAAACTTGCTTATCCCCCCACACTCTCCTTGCTTGTTTCTGTGTTCATCTGTGGTGCAAAATCTTTTTTATCTGCACATTCTATTTGTTTTTCTTTATTTTTTCTTTTTGCAAGTTTAGCAACATATTGGCTGTGTTTTTTGTTATAGTCCTCACATATTGCCTTGATGTCATAGTTAAACAGCTTTGCATGTTCATCACGGAACTTACGAATTTCATTTACTATTGGATCATTCATTGTCTTCTCCCAATAATTCTTCTGGTGAGCAAATTACAGGACACTCATATCCCGCATTTTCAATAATTGTCTTAATTTTATCCCTCATAAACGGATTATTGATATGTTTAAAATTCCAAGTTGTTATGAAATTAATACTATTAACTGTTGCTACTGCAATGTGCAATGCATCTTCAGGGGCATTTGAAGGAATTGCATTTTTCGACAATAACAAATTGGCTAAAATTTCTCCCTTTGCATTAATTTTTAGAACCTTAAAACTTTTAATTGCTTCCAGTCTCAACTCTGCCTGTTTTCTGTTCCCTTTTTGTGCTTCCTCAACAACAATATCAGAAATGAAAACATTAAATTTTGATAATATACCCCACAAATCAATTGTTAGAATTTGATGGCTTGCGACTCTTATATTCTCTGAGCGCTCTGATACATAATAGCTAACAACGCTTGTTTCTAAATATAGTTTTTGCATAAATGCTCCAGTTTCAAAATTCAAAGTTCAGAAGATTCTGTAAAGTATATTTAATTATCCTTTGAGGATGTTTTTAACCAATACATTATAAAATGACATCATAAAAAAAACTACAATCTTTGCAAAGTCTCATCTTTTATATCAAAATTTGCATAAACCTTTTGTGTATCATCACAATCTTCAAGTTTTTCTATTAAGTTAAAAAGCTTCTCCGCCACATCATCGGCTTTAATGCTATTCTTCGGAACCCGTGTTAGTTCAGCTTTTTCTACATTATACCCGTTGTTTTCCAGCACTGCCATAACTTTGTGTAGATCGGAAGCCGATGTATAAACCTCAAAGTGATTCTTTTCAGCTATGACATCCTCTGCACCAGCTTCCAGAGCAGCCATCATAAAGCTATCCTCATCTTCATCTGTTTTTACTTCAATCAAACCCTTGGACTCGAAGTTCCATGCCACAGAGCCACTTTCTGCCATGCTACCACCATATTTGGAAAAAATATGCCTAATCTCTGCTACGGTTCTTTTTTTATTATCCGAGAGTGTATCCACCATAATAGCAACACCACCCTGCCCATACCCTTCGTATGTTGCCTCTTCGTAGTTAACACCTTCCAATTCGCCTGTTCCTCTTTTTATCGCCTTTTCAATATTTGACATAGGCATATTGGAAGATTTGGCAGAGGAAACCGCAGCACGAAGACGGGCATTCATTTCAATACTTCCACCTCCCTCTTTTGCTGCTACTGTAATCTCTTTTATCAGCTTTGTAAATATTTTACCCCTTTTGGCATCTGCCGCACCTTTTTTATGTTTTATAGAACTCCATTTATTGTGTCCTGACATAATCTCTCCTTTTTAATACACCCAAAATCCAAAATCCTAATCCCAAAATATATCGTCTCTATCTGTGGTTAAATTTTTCGCGTTAATTCGCGGTTAAAAAAACTTGCTCACTTCACACTCTCCTTGCTCTTCTTATCCAAAATAGTATACCAAAACAGAAACAATAATAAAACTTGGAAACATATTTAATAACCTTATCTTTTTTATTTTCATCAGATTAAAACCAATCCCCATAATTATAACTCCACCAATTGCAGACAACTCTCCTACAATACCTATTGGGATATAGGAGCCAAACATTTTTGCCAAAAGTGTAAGAAAACCCTGATATAGAAACAGTGGTATTGCAGAAAAGACGACACCAATTCCAAAACCAGAAGCCAACACAAGAGAAGCAAAACCATCCATAACCGCTTTGGTCAACAGAAGATCCGCCTTACCTTGAATACCCTCCTGAATTGCCCCTAAAATGGTAAGTGACCCCATACAAAAGAGCATAAAACCTGTAATCAAACCATCAGAAAAATTTTTATTTTTATTTTTTATCAATGTTTTTAACTTATTAGAGATTTTTTCTGCAAATTTTTCTATTTTGAGTAGTTCACCAAAAATAGTTCCAAGAATTAAAGATAACACCATAATTATCATATTTTCAGATTTTTGAGCCATACTACTGCCAAGCATAATAGTAAAAAGTCCAAGTACAGAAAAGATGGCCTTTTGCATATTACCAGGGAATCTTTTCCCAATTAAAAATCCAATAAATCCACCAACTATGACAGTAATTGTATTTGTTATAGTTCCAATCACTATTTCCCCCTTTCCTAAGTAGCTCATACATAAAAGCTAAGCTATCCACGCTAAGTCAACTAAAATCAAACTATATGTTGACAAGAAATATCCTTTATCAAATTCTCAAGATATCTTTAAATAAAATTTCAAAAATAATGTGAGGATATTATTATGAAAAAAAGTGTTTTAATGCTAATAATAGTTTTGTTTTTTGTAGTCTCTTGTGGTAAAACCGGTGGGAAAACTGCTACTTTGGCTTATGTAAACTGGGCAGAGGGAGTAGCATATACAAATATGCTTAAATATGTTTTGGAAAAAAAGATGGGTTACAAAGTAAAACTCATTCAAACTGATGTTGCCAGTGCTTTTGAGCTTGCTGCCAAAGGAGAAGTTGATGCATTTATGGAGGTTTGGCTCCCATATACACACAAACACTACTACCAAAAACACAAAAATAACCTGACTATAGTTGGACCTGTCTACAAAGGAGCACTTAGTGGATTGATAGTACCAGCGTACCTAACACGAGTCAACACAATATCCGATTTAAACAAATATAAAAACAAATTCGGTAAAAAAATAATTGGCATTGATCCTGAAGCCGGAATAATGAAACTCACAAAAGATGTGATAAAAAGTTACAATCTGGATTATGAATTGACCGTATCCGATGGTCCTTCTATGATAAAAGAACTTCGCAAGGGTATTGGGAAATCGGAATGGGTTGTGGTTACAGGCTGGCGACCACACTGGATGTTTGGTAGATGGAATCTTAAATTTCTTAAACAGGATAAAAAAAAGGTTTGGGGATCAGAAAATATCTATTTCGTTTGCAAAAAGAGTTTGAGGCAGAACAATCCTGAGCTTTTTACTTTTCTTAAAAAAGTTAAATTATCTGATCTGGAAATTAGTGATTTGATGCTACAAATTCAATTTTCGGAAGAAGGTATAGAAAAACCAATTAAAAAGTGGGTAAAAGAGAATAAGGATGTTATAAACACTTGGCTTCCATAAAAAACATTTAGACAAATCTATTTTTATTCTGTCTAAGTTTTTTAACTACAATAATATTTAAGATTCTTAACTTCTCTGAAGTTTAAAAATCTCCACATACCCAAAGGTAGTTTTGCAATTTTTAGATTTCCAATTTTTACTCTTTTTAAACCAATAACCTCAAATCCAATTTTTTCAAAAACCCTTCTAATCTGTCTCTTTCTGCCTTGATACAGTTCAATCTTCAAAATTGAACTTTGTTTAGAAACCTTTTTTATAAAAACTCTGCAAGGTAGAGTTTTTTTGTTATCCAAGAGGACTCCATCTCTTATTTTATCTACATCACCTTTTCCAATTTCACCTTTAATCTCTACCTTATATAGTTTTGGGATTTTATTTTTTGGATGCAATATTTTTTGAGCAAAATCACCATCGTTTGTCATAAGAAGTAGACCAGTGGAATCTTTGTCAAGACGACCTATGGGAAACAACCTGGTTTTGAAATCTGGAAGAAGATCAAAAACAGTCTTTCTGCCAAACTCATCCTTGCTGGTAACAAGGTAATTTTTGGGTTTGTTGAGCATTAGATATATTTTATCTTTTGAAAAGTGAACTGCTTTGTTATCAACTTCTATCTTATCACATCTTATATCTACTACTGTGGACAATTTATCACAGATTTTACCATTAACATTAACTCTCTTCTTTTTGATTAATTGTTCAACTTTTCTTCGAGAGCCAAATCCGCATAGAGCCAAAAATCTGTTAATTCGCATATTTACCAAGATTCAAAAGATTTGTTTATGATATCCTCATACAAATCTGAATATATCTCTTCTCGTATAGGTTCTTTATCCTCTTTTGAATCACCAGTTAGGTTAAAATCAATACTCTCATCGGTTAGATTTAAAGTGTATTTTTCCATATATTTCATAGAATTATCTTTGAGAAGTTCATCGTTTTTTACCATATCGTTAAAATTTACACTAAAAACAAATGTAATTTGATAACTCTCTATATTGTCATCTGCATCGTATTTAAAAATTTTATCTTCATATGAGACTATTTTTCCTTCTAAAATGCAGTCAGGAGAGATTGTTACTGTTTTTAGGTTTCTTGCATTAAACTTTTCGGAAAGGAATAGAAGAAGCTCCTCTTCCAAACCATATTCTAAAGTCTCATTTTCAAATGTTTTAATCATAATGGTTTTTAGGTGAGACAAAGTGGTAGTGTAGACCGAATAAGAGCAGCCCGAAAGCAATAGAAAAAATAAAATTAAAAGTTTTTTCATAATAGTTGTCCTCTAATTAAACATATCACGAAATTTATCAAAAAATGATTTTTCTGGTGTTAAGCTTCGTTTGGCATCAAATTCACTAAGTTTGGAATAGAGTGATTTCTCCTTTTCTGTAAGTTTGGTTGGAGTTATTACACGCAATTTTACATACATATCACCTTTGTAACCTCTGTTGACAGCGGCAAGTCCTTGACCTTTTATCCGCAAAACTTTTTCTGATTGTGTGCCTTGTGTAACTTTCACTTTTATTGTTTTTCCGTATATTGTTGGAATGGATAAGGTGTCTCCAAGAGCAGCCTGTGAAAAACTGATAGGGTATTCAATAAACAAATTCTCATCATCTCTGGAGAATATCTTGTCATCGCGTTCGGATATTACTACAAGAATATCCCCTTTTACACCTTTTCCAAAAGAGGCATTTCCTTGTTTTGGCAGTCTGATGTATTGCCCCTGTTGCACACCCGCTGGGATATGAACCTTTATCTTTTTTGAACTAAGTTTTCTTCCGGAGCCGCTACAATTAGGGCAAGGGGAGTCAATCACATCACCAGTTCCATTACAGGTCGGGCACGAAACAATAGTCTGCATTTGCCCAAATAAGGATCTTTGTACCTGTCTGACAGAACCTGAACCTCTGCATTGCGGACAAGTTTTTACATATCTGCTTTTTGAACCTGTGCCACTGCATTTTTCGCAACTATCTTTGACCTTAATTCTAATTGTTTTATCTGTACCCAATGCTATCTCTTGTAGAGAGAGAGTGATATTTATTCTTAAATCCTCTCCTTTATTCACTCTTCTTCTACCTCTGGAAGAGGAAAAACCAGAACCAAAAAGATTTTCAAAAATAGAAGAGAAACCACCTTCTCCAAATATATCGGAAAAATCAGATGCGTGAGAAAAATCTTCCCAACGGAAACCTCCTGAATGCCCAAATGCACCTTCTAACCCCGCGTGCCCAAACCTATCATATCTGTTTTTTTTGTTTTCGTCAGATAACACTTCATAAGCTTCGGATGCCTCTTTAAATTTCTCTTCTGCAGCTTTATTGCCTTGATTTTTGTCTGGATGAAATTTCATTGCAAGTTTGCGATATGACTTTTTTATCTCCTGAACAGTTGCATTTTTTGCAAGTCCCAAAACCTCATAATAGTCTCTTTTTGCCATCTTATTTCCTTTAAATTTTGATTTTTTCTACACTGGAAAAATATCACAAACTACTTTTTATCATCATCCACAACTTCATACTCTGCATCCACAGGCCCATCCTGTTTTCCACTTTTGGGTTGTTTCTCTTGGGTATGAGCTTGTGAAGTTTGTTGGGCATTTTCTTGTCCACCCGTCTGCTGCTGCGCTTGTTGTTTTTGCATTTCAGCATAAACTATCTCACCAATTTTTTGTGCTTTTTTTGTCAGTTCATCTCTAATTTTATCTATATCTTTTTGTGAAGTTGCTTTTTCATTCTCCAGTTTGGCAGTTTTTATGGCATCTTCAATCTCTTTTTTATCGGCGTCTGAGAGTTTGTCTGCATATTCACCCATTGACTTTTCTGTTGAAAAAATCAAGGTTTCTATTTCATTTTTTGAGTTAACAAAACCTTTTCTCTTTTCATCTTCTGCTTTGTGAGCTTCTGCTTCCTTAACCATTCTGTCTATCTCTTCGGCAGAGAGTGCACCCGGTTTATCAATCTTAATAGACTGCTCTTTTCCTGTGCCTTTATCTTTTGCTGCTACATGCAAAATCCCATTTGCATCTATGTCAAAGGTTACCTCAATTTGTGGGACACCTCTTGGTGCTGGAGCTATTCCTATTAGGTCAAAATTTCCCAAAACTCGGTTATCTATTGCCATTGGTCTTTCACCTTGAAGCACTCTTATAGATACGGCTGTCTGGTTATCTGCCGCTGTGGAAAAAACTTGTGATTTTTTTGTTGGAATTGTCGTATTCTTTTCAATTAGTGAAGTCATCACCCCACCAAGAGTTTCTATACCCAAAGACAGGGGTGTTACATCCAATAAAAGAATATCATTTAGATTTTCATCACCGGAGAGGATCCCTCCCTGTATTGCAGCTCCAACAGATACAACCTCGTCCGGGTTAACACCTTTATTTGGTTTTTTCCCAAAAAAGTTTTCTACAGCTTTCACAACAGCAGGTATTCTTGTGGAACCACCAACTAAAATAATCTCATCAATATCACCTGTTGTGAGTTTTGCATCTTCCAGTGCTTTTTTGCAAGGGTCCAGACTTCTTTGAACAAGTTTTTGGGTCATTGAGTCAAATTCTGCCAAAGAGAGTGTGCAGTCCAAATGTTTTGGCCCGGTTGCATCAGCTGTAATAAAAGGAAGGTTGATATTGGCCGTAATCGTGCCAGAAAGTTCTATTTTTGCTTTTTCTGCTGCTTCACGCAATCTTTGCATACTTGTCGGGTCGCCAGATAGGTCTATGCCCTCTTGAGATCTAAATTTTTGAACAATCCAATCAATAATTATTTTGTCAAAATCGTCTCCTCCAAGATGTGTATCTCCATTTGTGGAAAGGACCTCAATTACACCTTCAGAAATATCCAGTATGGATATATCAAAAGTCCCGCCACCCAAGTCGTAGACTGCAACTTTCTCCTCTTTTTTCTTATCCAATCCATATGTTAATGCTGCTGCTGTTGGTTCGTTGATTATCCTTTTTACTTCAAGACCTGCAATTTTCCCCGCATCTTTTGTTGCTTGCCTTTGGGAGTCGTTAAAATATGCAGGGACAGTGATAACAGCTTCTTTAATTTTCTGTCCCAAATAACTTTCTGCTGTTTGTTTCATCTTTGACAGTATCATTGCCGATATCTCCTGAGGTGTAAAATCTTTGTTTTGAATTTCCATATGAAAAACTGCTTCATTATTTTTTTCCAATACTTTGTAAGGGACAATTTTTATCTCATCAACTACTTCCGAAAGTTTTCTACCGATAAATCTTTTTGCAGAAAAAATAGTATTTTTTGGATTTGTCACAGCCTGACGCTTTGCAACAAGTCCAACAACTCTTTGTTTATCCTTGGTAAATCCGACCACAGAAGGTGTTGTTCTATTTCCTTCAAGATTGGCTATCACAACAGGTTTTCCTCCTTCCATCACACTAACGCAGGAGTTTGTTGTTCCTAAATCTATACCTATAATTTTTCCCATTTTTATATCTCCTTTTTTATCTTAAAATGACATATTTAAGATATTAAATACATCTTGTTTGTTTAATTTTGTGTAGGTTCCAATTGTCTCTCTTCCCAACATTGTTTTTTCACAAATTAGCATAAGTTGATCTTTTGTAATGCCAACTTCACTTAGACAAGAGGGCATTCCAAGCTGCGAGAAAAACTCTCTTGTCTTTTTTATGGAATTTTCAGCGACCTGATTTTTATCGCCGCTCAAACCCCAGACATTTTTTCCAAGTGAATAAAATTTATCGTAGCAACCATCTTTGGAAAAAACATATTTCATCCAGTTTGGATGTAAAATTGCAAGTCCAGCACCGTGTGCCATATCATTGACAGCAGAAAGACCATGCTCAATTTGGTGAGTTGCCCAGTCACCTTCTTTTCCAGAGCTCAAAAGTCCGTTCAAAGCAAGTGTGGATGTCCACATCAAAGATGAGCGAGCTTCGTAATGTTCAGGGATTTCAATTGCAGTTTTTCCAAATTTTACGCAGACTTTCAAGAGAGCTTCTGCAAGTTTATCTTGAATGTAAGTGCACTTGGTTTTATCAAAATATTGTTCATAAATATGGCTCATAATATCTGTTGTTCCGCACCCTGTCTGGTATTTTGAGACAGAGATTGTATATTTTGGATCAAGGATGGAGAAAGATGGTTTTACAAGTGGATGATAAAGTGCAGCTTTTAAACCATTTTTATTGTCTGTTAGAACAGCATTTTCATTCATCTCTGTTCCTGTTGCAGACAAGGTCAGGATGCAACCCAGTGGTAATGCTTTTTCTATGGGGTATTCTCGTTTACCTTCAAACAAAAATGTTAACTCCCATGGGTCACCCTTATAAAATACTCCGAGTGCAATTGCTTTTGAGCAGTCGATTGTGCTACCACCACCTGCTGCCAAAACAAAATCCAATTTATTATTTCTACAGATTTTAATACCTTTTCGGGCACTCTCTATTCTTGGATTTGGATCTATATCTGTAAGGATTTTGTAAAAAATATTGTTATCATCAAAAATTTTTATTAACTTATCGTAGAGTCCTATCTTTTTGATACTGGTTTTTCCACAAACTAATAAAACCCTTCTGCCTTTTATCTTTTTTGCAAGATTTTCTATTTGCCCTTTGCCAAAAAGTATCTCTGTTGGCGAGTGAAATATAAAATTTTTCATAATACTATTTATCTTCTCTTTTAATCTTTTCTAATAACCAAAAAATGTTTTCTCCAATATTTTGCATATTTTCCATCCCTTCAGCATCGTTCAAAACCTCTCCCGGCTCTCTTCCAATGCCAAGATTCCAATATGTGGAACCAACTATTATCATCTGAGATATAGCAAAAAGATGGTTGATGGTATCTAATGCACAAAGAGCACCTGCCCTGCGAACTGCAATTACTGCAGCACCAATTTTTCGCTTCAAAAGATAGCCGTTGGAGCGGGATACCAGACAAGTCCTGTCTATGAAAGCTTTCATCTGGGATGATACATCAGCCACATAAACGGGTGAACCAAGAACAAGAGCATCAGCTGTTAACAATTCTGCAAAAATATCGTTAAATTTATCTTTAATGCTACATTTATTGTTTTTATTTTCAAAGCATTTTCTGCACCCGATGCACGGTTTAACATCGTTGTGCCCCAACCAAATTATCTTTGTTTGGATGCCTTTGTTTTTAAGTGGTTGCAATACTTTTTCCAATAATATGTGTGTGTTCCCTTTTTTTTGTGAACTTCCGTTTATTGCTACTACTTTCACTTCTCCTCCTTGGTCTCTGTGGCAACTTTATCTATTTTGCCTGATGATACTGCAACTCTTGCGGGTCGTATCAGTTTATCTTTTAGTTTATATCCGTTTTGGATAATTCCTACAATTGTATTTTCTTCCTCATCTTCGGAAGGGATATGGGAAAGAGCTTCGTGAAGATTGGGGTCAAATTTTTCTCCCAGGGGTGAGATTTTTTGAACACCCTCTTTTTTTGTAAGATCATCCAGTTGAGTAAAGATAAGTTTGACGCCTTTCATAAAACTTTCAAATTGATGTTTTTCAGCTCCTGCCTCTATTGCCCTTTCAAAGTTATCTAGGACATCACAAATTTTTAGGACTAATCGCTCTGTTGAATGTTTTATCCAAGCCTCTCTCTCCTGGATATTTCAGAATTCGATTCAAAAAAAACAATTTTATATTTTTTTGATTTTATAAGAAGGCAGGATATTCTGGTTAATATAATGAAAAAAAATATTGGAAACAGTAGTTTTAAGGTGCTGATGGGAGAGGAACTTGTTAAGCCTCAATGGAATGGATTTTCTCTTATTTACTCTAAATATGAACTTTTTGGAATTCCCGGATTTTTGGGGATTATCTCTCCCACTCGAGTAGATTATAAAAAAAATATTCCAATAATCAGCAATTTTTCAAAAACAATTACCAATACAACCAACCAAAACTCTATTGTTAAGATAAATTATTAAACTTTTTTTTGAAAGGAGAGATAAATGAGTGATAAAAAAAGTGAAAAAGAGAGTCTTGATAAGAAGCATCAAAATAAAGAAAAATTGGAAAAAGAGAAAGAAGTTAAAATAGATAAATTAGAAGATGAAAAAGAAAAAAAAGAACCATCTCAAAAAGTAGCAAAACTTGATAATCTTGCAGAATCGTTAAAAGAAAATCTTATTTTAAGAGATAAACTTAAAAGAAATTTAGCAGAATTCGAAAACTTTCGCAAAAGAAATATCCAGGAGAGAGAGGCTTGGATAAAACATTCAACAGAGCGATTAGTCCTAAAAATTTGTGATGTCCTAGATAACTTTGAAAGGGCAATAGAGGC
>NIWG01001585.1_pt1 | contig 12636 bp, 9 predicted proteins | sample 1523271 | NCBI WGS metagenome assembly NIWG01 (sample SAMN06894523, study PRJNA379456) | ciliate metagenome | isolation source: three single ciliate cells amplified by MDA sediment | place: USA: Santa Barbara Basin
TAAAAGGATCTACATCTTTTGTATGAAAATTCCAGGTTTCATTATCGTCAATCGCAAAACCATTTCCATAAGCATTGTAGAGCAGATCATTTTCGATCAGTATATAGTAATCTGAATTCAAAATAAAATCTCCAATGGGATCTAATGATTAAGTACTGCCATCGAAATTCATGGAAGACGCATTTTTTGTTTCGATCAAGGAGCCATTTGATGAGTTCATAATGTGGAGATTACCAGAACCAGGATAGACAATCCTGGTGAATTGAATCTGAAGGTCATCATTCAAATATGCTTGAATCTCATCATCAGCAGGATACGTAGATATAATACTATTATCAGATTGAGTTCTCCCAAGTAAAAATTGTTTGAAAACTGTTATATTATCGAATTCGGCTTCATCGTCTATTGCATTCACTGTTTCTGCAGAAGAAGTATAGATCCAATCATTATCAGCCATTCTTTCCCTTTCAAATAATTTTATCATACTTGAATCGTTCTCATCAGAATTAGTCAGGTCTTCATTTACTGTAAATCTTAGATTTGTATTAAATACAGCATCACCATAATTAGTAACTATCCAGTATTGTGAATTAAATAAATCATCAAAATCCGGTAAGTTACGTGGAGTATGATCTAGTTTGGAAACAACGAAATCCGAAGGTTCTGACAAAGAAATTACATCCATTTCTAGATTTGTTCCCGAAAAATCAAATAAGCCAGTCGAATCAATATGAAAGCTGTTTGATGATCAGCTTCCAATTGGCAGGTCCACTTCCGATCGAGTTGCTCCATGGATTATGCCATCATTAATTCTAATTAAATCACATACAGTGTTCATTGCTTAATTATATTGATAGAATTGGTATTAGGATACAAGCTCCGTTTCATCTCCATTTAAAGTAAGATGGATGTTTTCTCTGCTCTCATCTTGAGCTCTAGCACTACTCCAAATCCTAACTTCTTCTATTAATCCATCAAAATTTCTGCCTGTTGACTGGGCATTTTCTCCGATCATGACAGGATTTGAGCTATTTGGAGTGTTACCTGCAGCATTATAGGCTGCATCTAGATAGCCATCAATATATAATTTCAGATCTGAACCATCGTGTACACCAGCAACATGATGCCACTTTCCGTCATTTACATTTGTTGTTCCAGTAATATTTGTTCCACCAGCTACGAAATTTATATTGTTACTGTTTGAAGCTCGATGCAACCTCCAGCTATTATCTCCTTTTGTTATTATTGCCTGCCAGGTTTTATCAAATTCATTAACTTTTATCCAGGCTTCTACTGTCATTGCTGTTGAAAAATCATATTCTGATTCATTTGGAATTTCTATGTAGTCATCATTTCCTTCAAATAAAATGCAAGTATCAGCTCTTTTACTAATTTTATAACCTCGAAAACTTACATCATCTATAAGCCAGTGACCATTACTTTGGCAGACATAATTATTATAAAATTCATTATAATAATAAAAGTGAACTTTAACATTAGATTCTCCAGCTGCTGATTCTGTAATATCTACACTATATAGTTCACCATTTGGTCTATCAGAAGTAAAAATAGCATAATCCTGAGTTGTACTTCCATTGGAGATTTTTACTTTTCCAATTTCATCATTTTCACAGCCAGTCATATTAGTAGGAACATGGAAATCATGTCGAAATGTTAGTTCAACTCTATCATAATTCGAACTCTCCACATAGCAAGAGTTAACTGTACTCTCCAGTGTTTTGGGGTAATTTGGTGAAGCCTGAGACACCATATGATCAACTTCTGCACATAGCTTGTACATATTTGTTGGTTCTCCACTGTCAATGTAAAACCCGTTGGTAGAAGTATTATCCCAAGTGTCGCTAACATCATTCGACGGATAATTATAAATGCTCCATCCATATTGCGTAAAGAACCACCAGGAGAAACTCGTAAAATAGATTGTTTCAACAAAATAACCTTGTATTGGAGTTGTAATACTGGTTGGTATAGTTGTCCAGGAACCATTCTCAGCAACAATATTTTTCACATTATCCAGAATTTTATAAGTCGAACCTGTATCATCTGTACCTGGATTAAAGATCGTGGTTATCTCATCACCGTCTTTAACTGTGAAGTGAATAGGTAAAGAGAAGTTACCTCCAGATGTTACTTGAATATCATCCAAAACTACAGAACCATTTACCAGAACATCTAAGCTTGATGACGACCAACCTGCATGGCTATAAGGATGATTTAAAAGTACAAACCAATTATCCTGCGCATAAGCAGTTAAACAAATAAGCAATAAAAAAAAAGCCAATAAAATCATCTTCATACGTAAACATCCTCTTCTAAATTTAGCAAAAATATTCTACACTTAAAATGTTATCACCTTTCGATCATTAAATAAAAACACTAATAACAAATTATCTTGAAAAGTTAATAAGCGATGGTTCACCTTAAATAGCAGTATAATATGTAAATAAAACCGAGAGGTTAGTGAATTGTCTTTTATTAACTATAATCCTTATTATGCTGTTTTACGAATTTTGAGATCTTTGCAGTAAGCCCTTTGATCTCACTTTTCTGCTTTCTATCTAATGATTTAGTTTTCTTCGCCCAGTTAGCGATCAGATCGAATGACCAGTCGATAATATCTTTATGCATTCCAATTTCATTAATAATAGAATCACTTACTTCCAAATTATTAATGGCAAATTTATTAAAAACGCAGTCGGCAATTGCCGAGATATATAAATGCAAACCTTTATCATAATGGTTAAGTTTGAATTTTTTAAATTTATCGTTGTATTCATACCATTGAAATTTGCGTGAAGTAAGAATCAATATCTCAAGAAAGTTTATTGATGCGTTCACATGATAAGGATGCAATTCTAGAGTTTTTTCGTAATCTTGCAGCGCTGCGGCAAATTCACCTGTATCTACAAGTACATTTCCTCGGTTATAATAAGCATGATGATTCTGTGGATTCAATTCTATTGCTTTTGTAAAATCGGCTATAGCTTCTGGCAGATTTTCTCTGCTTTCCTCTACAACTCCCCTATTGTAATATGCTTTATCATCTTCCGGATTCAATTCTATTACTTTTGAATGATCAGCAAAAGCACCTTCTGTGTCATCCAACTTCAAACGTAGAATTCCTCTATTATAATAAGCCTGATATTTCTGTGGATTAAGTTCTATAACTTTTGTAAAATCATCTATTGCACCTTGATGATCTTTCTTAATAAATCTAACATTACCTCTGCTGTAAAAGGCACCCTCGTCGCTGGGATTCAATTCTATTGCCTTTGTATAATCATCCAGAGCAGCATCGAGCTTTTTGTTTCTATAATTGATCAATCCACGATTGAAATATGCTTCGGCGTTATCGGCATTTAATTCTATCGCAGTAGAAAAATGTTTGAATGCTTCTTCAAAATCTCCAGTATTGTAATTAATTAAACCGATATTATAATGAACTTTATCGCTACCTGGATTTAGAACTAAGACAGTTTGATAATCCTGAAGAGCTTGTTCAATATTACCAGATTCGGCTAAAGCTATTCCTCTATTAAAATATGCTTCATTATTATCCGGGTTAAATTCAAGCGCTTTGCTAAAATCTGATATTGCCTTTTCCAGCTTTCCTTCGTTAAATTTCTCAATACCAGCATTATTCAATTCTGCATCTTCGGTTAAAACAATTTCTTCTGCTATTATTTCCTCTTCAATTTCATCATCAGGATCATGCTTAACAATATTTTCAGTTTCAGAAATTAATTCGTTAATTAATTCTTCTGGTTCATCTACTATTTCTTCGATTTCTTCTTCGGAGCTGGAAATCTCTTTATCTATTAATTCAATGTTCTCAGAAGATTTAATGACTTCTTCGAGTTCAGGATCGGCAATCTCTTCAACGATTAATTCTTCCTGGATTTCTTCATCTTCCAATGTATCTGGAAGTTCATCTTCTTTTGCCGGTTCAATAGTCTCTTCAATTTCTTCTTTGTCAGATGATTTTTCAGTCTTTTCTAAATTTGTGACATAATCGTCTAATTCAAGATCTATTACTTCTTCTTCAATTTCCGTAGTTTCTGATTCTAAAATTTCTTCTGTGTCTGGTAAACTAACAACATCATCTTCACCAGGAAGATCCCGTTCCTCTGTTTCTTCTTCACTTTCTAAAGCTTTTTTTTGCTGTTTCCTTGTTTGCCTGTGAGTATCTCTGAATTTATCCCATTTGATATCGATATCTGCTATATCTGTGTTGATCTTACTAATTTTATCCTGCTTATCTTCAATCGCATTTACAATCTCTGATATTTGTTGTAAATAGCTGTCGATCATTAGTTTAGAATCTGCAGAATCCTCTTTGATCTTATCAGTTTCAAATTTCGATTTCTCGATCTCCCGCAGTAAATTCTGAACTTTTTCCTCATAAACTTCAGTTTTACTATCAACGAGTTCTTCAATATCATAATCTTGCAAAGCTTCATGTAGTTTTTGTGTACTTTTTAGAATATCATTTGCAGATGAGAGAAGTTTATCAGCTTCATCAATTTTTAAAGAAGAATCACTTATGAATCCGTTAATATCTTCTTTCGAAGACTCCATGAACTTATCTATATCAATCTTGGTTTCAGCAGTTATCTTTTCTACATTTATGCTTTCCAGATCTGTTAATTTTTTCTCTGCTTTTTTCATAGAACTATTCAGATTGTCTACAAGTTCATCAGCATCTTTTTTAGATTTATCAGAGCTTTCCTGGAGGTTATTAAATTCGGATTCTACAATTGCAAGTTTACTTTGCAGAGCTTCTTTTTCTGAACTGAATATGCTCTCCATATCGATATCGGCAAGTTCATGATATAGCTGCTTCGATTTATTTACAGTTGTACTAAGGTCATCCAGGAATCCGTTGAACTTATCTTTTGTACTGGCAGCAAAAGCTTGAAGTTCTTCTACTTCTTCTTTCATAAGATCTATTTTGTGCAGGAATGCATTTTTTTCTTCTGCAAAAATATTTTCTGTGGTAAGCTCATCTAACTCATTATATTTAAGATCAATTAATTTTACTTTCTCATGGAAACTTGTAAGTTCATCTTCGTAGAGTGCTTTTGTAGATTTAGAATATTCACTTAGGTGTTGCGTTTCCAAACGTATCATCTCGAGATTCGCATCCATCTCTTTTCGCGAATCTTCATAAACCTGTTTCATATCAATAGCTGCAAGTTCATCCTGATTTTTCAAAGCGTTTTGCAGAATTTCATTTAAGTCTTCCAGCAAGATTCCCATATTATCTTTAGTACTATCCACAAGAGCTTTAATTTCGTTTGAGTTTAGCATAACTTCTTCTTTCGAAATTTCGATTTGCTGTTGTACCTGGTTAATAAGATCCTCATAGTTCAAATCAATCATAGATTCAAACTTAGTTTGGATCTCATTTAAAATAGTTTTAGAATTATTTGTGATAGATTCAATTTCCGATGTTGATGAATCCAGCATCAAATCGAACTTTTGCATTGTTTTTTCACTATAAGTAGAAAGTTTTCCAGAAGTATCTTTGGCACTTCGGATGGCAGTATTTAACTCCTTTTTCTCAGAATTGATCAATTGCTTAACATCATGTTTTTTCATATCATCATAATAAACACGAGCGTTCTCAACAATTTCCTCAATCTCTTTATCGTATTCATCAAAGTTACTGCGTGCCATTTCGGTAATTCCATTCAATGTGGTTGTGGCATTTTTTAGAAATCCAATAGTATTGTTGATCTCATTCTTTTCTAGTTTATAGATACTTTCTAGATCTATGCCTTTAAACTCTTCAAATCTTATTCGTGCTTTTGAAACAACTTCCAGTATATTAGCAAATTGCTTATCCATCTTTTCTTTAGTTGAATTGCTATATTCTGTTAAAATGTTCAATTCATTTCTAGCCAATATAAAAGCTTCTTTACTTTTTTCATTCAGAGTTTTAGTAAGTTTTCTACTTACAATTTGCATAAAAACCAATATTCCAACAGCAATGAGAATGAAAAATACTGATAAATATACCAACAGGTTGTTTGCCCATTTTTCTCTCTTATAAAGCAAAGCATTTTCAGATGATTGCATATCATTGAATTGCGTTTGAATTCTAGCTGCAATGTCTTCTTGCTGTGCTTCAATATCTGACTGTGTTTCATTAATTTTTCTTTCTAGATGTTCAATTTTAAGTTTATTTTCTGTGATCTCATCACTATCAATTGTATTTGCTGCAGTTAATATACTACAAGTAAGAATTGCAAAAAGTACTATGCCCCAAAATCTTTGCATTTAACTCTCCCCATACTAATTTCAAATTAGAAAAATTAATATTTAGGGTTTCATGTCAATTTGTTTATATTAAAAAAATATTAATAATTATAATCAGAATTTAAAAGTTGCAAGTTTGAAGATAAAAAATTCAATTGTTAAAAGAGTTTAAAATGGATTATATATCAATAGTAGTAATAGCAATAGGCTTGGCAATGGATGCATTTGCTGTATCTATAGCAGCTGGAGTAAGTTTAAAATGTTTTCAGGCAAAACCAGCTTTCAGAGTAGCTCTGTTTTTTGGTTTTTTTCAGGCAATAATGCCGTATCTTGGATGGTTAGCCGGCAGCAGCTTCAGCAAATCTATTGCCTTATATGATCATTGGGTAGTTTTTTTTCTTTTACTTTTTATCGGTGGAAAAATGATCTATGAATCATTTATAATAACTAAAGCAGAAAGCTCATGTGACCCCAATAATATTATTAATGTCTTCCTCTTGGCAATAGCCACCAGTATTGATGCTCTGGCAGTTGGAATTAGTTTTTCTATTCTTGATCAGCAAATTATTGAACCAATTATTATTATTGGAGTAATTACTTTTGTTCTCACACTGTTTGGAGTGTATATTGGAAGTAAGATCGGCTCGATATTTGAAAATAAGATAGAATTCCTGGGTGGAATTATCTTAATCGCAATTGGAACAAAGATCCTTCTAGAGCATCTGCTAATATTTTAGTTTTCGGCTAGATAACCATAACGAAGTATATCTTTAACTTTTTTTAATATTTCACCAAGTTCAAAAGGTTGATCTTTTGTAGACCACTCTGTAAGCACAAAGTCCATAGTTCCGAACATTATAAAAGACAGTGTTTCAGGATCTACAGGTTTAATACTTCCTTCTTCAATCGCTTTTTCTATAATTTCCTGTAAAAAAGAGAGATAACGTTTTATTGGTTGATATTCGGGATACTTTTTATAAAATTCTGTACTCTGCCGCAATTCAATAGAAAGAAATCTGGCAATAAATGGCTCATCAGTAAAAAGTTTTACATGATAATCAAAAAAATGAGTGAGTTGTTCAAAATATGTATCCTCTTCTTTAATAAATTCTTTCATAACGAGAAGTTTTTCACTAATTAACTCATCGAATGCTTTGATAAAAAGATCATCTTTTGTGCTGAAGTATAAATAAACAGTACCATCTGCTACATTAGCAAGTTTAGCAATATCTTTAATTTTCGTACTGTGAAATCCTTTTTCTGCAAATATTTCGATTGCTGCATTTACAATAGCTTTATGTTTCATTTTCTTTTTCTCATCAACTTTACGAATTTTTTGAACTGCCATAATTCCTCCTAACTTTTCAATGTCTTTTATCAATACGGACAAATTATTGTCAATATAAGTGAATTTATATTCAGTTATTTTTGAACAACGATCATTCTTAATGTACTTGCTATGCACTTTCGAATAATTATTGTTAAATGAAATAAAGTTATTAATATTTTCTTTTCTCGGTTTTATTACGCTGAATATGAGATAAAAATTGGTGCAGAAGGGGGGACTCGAACCCCCACAGGCTATTGCCCACTAGACCCTGAACCTAGCGTGTCTACCAATTTCACCACTTCTGCAACAGTGCGGAAAAAATATTCATTGCCATTGTGAGTCAAGAAAAAAGTGAATCCAGATTGATTTAAATAGTGCATTAAAAGAATAAAACCTAATTTGTTTCAATATCAAATAATTATTTGACAAAAAAGAGGGTACAAGGAATTTCCAAATGATAAAAAGGTAGATGGTGAATTATGTCATATTTAGTTTTAGCTAGAAAATACAGACCACAAACATTTAATGAGATTTTAGCTCAAAATCATATTACAACTATTTTAAAAAATACTATTGAGTTAGACAGAACGGCTCATGCCTATCTCTTTACAGGTCCGCGAGGTGTAGGGAAAACCTCTTTAGCCCGAATATTTGCTAAAAGCTTAAATTGTCTTACAGATGGCCCAACCGTTACACCATGCAATACTTGCCAAAATTGCACCGAAATTACTTCCGGAATATCTGCAGATGTACTCGAAATCGATGGTGCTTCCAATACGGGCGTAGAAGATATCCGTGATCTGCAAAAAGAACTGATGTATGCACCCTCAAATTCACACTACAAAATATACATTATAGATGAAGTTCACATGCTTTCCAAAAATGCTTTTAATGCGCTTTTGAAAACACTGGAAGAACCGCCGGCGAATGTGATCTTTATCTTTGCAACAACAGAGCCGCATAAAGTTATTGCTACAATAATCTCCCGCTGTCAGCGTTTTGATTTCAAAAGAATACCAATTCCGGAAATTGTAAGAAGATTACAGGAGATATGCCAATCTGAAAGTATTTCAATTGATGATGATGCTTTGTTCATGATCGGAAAAAAAGCTGATGGAAGTCTGCGTGATGCTCAATCTCTTATGGATCAGGTTCTGGCCTATGGTAAAGAGCACATTACGCTTACAGATGTTCTTTCAATTTTTGGTATTGTCCATTTTGATGTATATAATAGAATAATATCCTTTATCGCAAAGAAAGATGCAACTTCCATTATTAAACTTCTGCATGATATTTTGGAATCTGGAAATGATATTCAGGAATTTCTTAACGGTATCTTGGATTACATTCGTAACCTTATGATGCTCTCAGTTGGGATTGATATCGAAGTGATCTCTGATGCTCAAAAAAATGATATGCAGAAACTTTCTAATAAATTCTGTGAAAATGATCTACTGTATTTAATGACATTATTGATAAAAACCAAAACAGATATTAAAATTAGCAACAATCCCATCTTAATAGCAGAAATGGCTTTTGTAAAATTAGCGAAATTAGCTGAATTAACATCTCTGGAAAACATCCTAGATGCAATGAACTCCGGAAAATCTATACCTGCTGCTACTCAAACTAAGTTAGAACCAAAGAAAAATGTTGAGATCAATGAGGTTATTAAGCAAAAAACAGATGCAGTAAAGAATATAATAAAAGAAGAGATAAAAGAAGATAAACCAATAATCGAAAAACTAACTATTGATATATTGCAAAACGAATATTCTCAAATTGTAACAAAAGTAAAAAAAGAAAAACCAATGGTTGGAGCTTACTTGGAAAAAAGTAAAGTAGATCATGTTGCGAATAATGTAGTTCATTTTACAGTTCTTAAAGACCTTGCTTTTAAGATGTTAACAGACAACAAAGTAATAATAATGAATGTGTTATCGAATCATTTTAGTCTTCGAATAAAAGCAGATTTCATATTAAAAAAAGAAGAAAATAATGATATAATTGCAAATCCAACACTGGAAGATATTCGTAAAGAATCTCCTGGTATTGCTAGTTTTATAGAAAGTACTGATTCTGTTATTAATTAACTGAAAGAAGTTCTTTAATTGTAACGAAGCGAAAGCCTTTTTCGGGTAGAACATTTAAAAGAGTTCTTACTGCTTGCAAACTAATAGATCTATCAACAGATGAGTTATCCTTTCCAGCGTCGTGCATCACAATTATGCAACCAGGTTTTAGCTTACTATAAATTTTAGATACTATCTGTTCTGGATTTTTGGCTTTATAATCTTTTGTAGGAATATTCCAGAGGACAATTTTCTTTTTCATTTTATAAAATACATACAACGCAGATATTAAAAACCTGCCAAAAGGAGGACGTACAATCTCAGGTGCATCTACCCCACACGATCTTATTAGATCATCCGTCTTTTCAATTTCATTTCTAATAAACAAAGTTGTTTTGAAAATGAGATTTCTGTGTGAATAAGAATGATTCCCCAGCTCGTGCCCATTCTCAACAATTTGCTTTACAATATCTTTATGTTGTTCTACATTTTTTCCGGAAACAAAAAATGTTGCTTTTACATCAAACTCTGCAAGCAGATTCAAAAGTTCAACTGTAAAAACCGGATGAGGTCCATCATCAAAGGTCAACGCTACGATCTTTTCTTTTGTTCGAATACCAAAAATAATTTTGGGAAAGAATCTCATGCAACTACTCTCCATTTACATTGACGCTTTTAATCTACTCTTTATTTTTTGAATTGATAAAATTGATTTTAAAGATAAGCGGTCAAGAGATTTGCTTAGTAGGAGAAGTATTCAATGCTTGTTTTGTTAATATACATTTTTGCGGCTGCATACTTCATAATAATATTCAGTTTTTTTATAGGTCTCTTTCTTCAATCTAATGCAAAGAGCAATTTTCAAAATACATTCAGCATAATTATCGCAGCTCGAAACGAAGAAAATAATCTTCCTAAACTTATAGAGATCTTAGTTGATCAAAACTATCCAAAAGAAAAATATGAAATCATTATAACTGATGATCGCTCTTCAGATTCAACCGTATCAATTTTAGAAGAATACAGCACAAAATATAATAATGTAAAATTTGTAAGAATTACAAAAGAGAATCCAGATTGTGTTGGAAAAAAAGGAGCTCTTACAGCTGCAATAGAATTAGCTTTCAATAATATCTTAGCCTTTACAGATGCTGATTGCGTTCCAACTAAATACTGGATTAGTGAAATTAATGCTCAGTTTCATGAAAATGTAGATTTTGTGGCAGGATATTCCTATTTGCAAAATGAAAATAAATTTATCGAAAAATTGAAAAACCTGGAACGAGCTGCGATTTTTGCTGTTACGGCTGGAAGTTTTGGAATCAATAGATCTATAACATGTGCTGGTGGTAATATTGCTTATAGAAGAGAATTATTTAAGAAAGTGAATGGCTTTTCGGGGATTGGCCATATACGTTCTGGAGATGATGACCTAATGCTGCTAAAACTGTCACCTTTTCTACAAAATAAACGGTTTATGTTCAAACCAGAATCTTTTGTTACAACTAAAGCGGAAAAACATATTGAGCATCAGGTTAATCAGGAAACTCGCAGAGCATCTAAATTTAAACATTATCCACTTTCTATAAAACTAATGGTTCTAGTCATCTTCTTGTTTTATGTCGCTTATGTTGGTGCATTAATAGTAACAATAACTAATGCTATAAGTTTAAACACTTTTTTGATTATAACAGCAATAAAGGTCGTTCCGGAATTTTTATTATTGTATCATTTCCTTTGGAGAATAAAGAAGATTAAATTGTTGAAATTATTCCCATTAGCAGAGATCATCTATATTCCTTATTTTGTATATTTTGGTATTAAAGGTACTTTGGGAAATTACAAATGGAAAGAGTAATGTAGAGCACAAAGCATGGAAAAAATAAAAAAGAAATATATAATTGAATTAACTGAATTTGCCAAACAGAAAAATGATATTAATCGATTATGGAATATTTCTGAAAATACAGCAGAATTGTTGTATTTGCTGGTTCTAATGAAAAATCCAAAGCAAATTCTGGAAATTGGTACTTCTAACGGATACTCTACATTCTGGTTATCTCTAGCTGCAGAAAAATGTAATTCCCGCGTAACCAGTATTGAAATTGATGAAAGCCGATTTAATTTAGCAAAAGAAAATTTAAAGAATAGACACAACATTGAATTGATAAATCAAAAAGCAGAAAACGCAATTCCAAATTTAACAGATAAGTTTGACTTTGTTTTTATTGATGCCGGAAAAATCAATTATATCGATTACATAAAATTGCTGAAAAGCAAATTAAATGATAGAGCAGTAATAATAGCAGATAATATAACTTCACATTCCCATACAGTAGAAGAATATCTTAACTATGTTAAATCATCGGTTAATTACAGTTCTATAACCTTGCCAATTGACGCAGGATTGGAAATAACTATTTATAATAAAACAGGAGATAATGATGCCTAATCCAGTCGTAATAGGAATTTCCGGAGGAACAGGTTCCGGAAAAAGTACAATAACAGATGCGATCCAGAAAAAAGTAAAAAGCAATATCACACTCATTCCTCAGGATAATTATTACAAAAACTTTGATCACCTACCACCAGATGAAAGAGCAAAGATAAATTTTGATCATCCTGCTACTTTTGATAATGATCTGCTGATTGAACACATCACATTACTAAAAAAAAGAATTCCAATTGAGATGCCGATCTATGATTTTAAGAAACATGTGCGAACTAAAACAACTATTACTAAATTACCATCTAAGATCATTATTCTGGAAGGCATTTTGATTTTTGAGAATGCAAAATTACGAGATTTGATGGACATTAAGATTTTTGTAGACACAGATGCTGATCTCCGCATTCTACGTAGAATTAACAGAGATATGGTAGAAAGAGGTAGACCCCTGGAATCGATTATTGACCATTATCAAAATACCGTTAGCCCAATGCATATTGAAT
>NIWG01001590.1_pt1 | contig 12628 bp, 16 predicted proteins | sample 1523271 | NCBI WGS metagenome assembly NIWG01 (sample SAMN06894523, study PRJNA379456) | ciliate metagenome | isolation source: three single ciliate cells amplified by MDA sediment | place: USA: Santa Barbara Basin
TTTACTCCCTCATTTACTCCCTCATTTACTCCCTCATTTACTCCCTCATTTTTATCTTCACCAATCGCATAATAACCCCCAACTTTTGGTGCTCCACGAAATTCAATTTTCTTATCAATTTTCAACACTTTTATCCAGCGTTCAATGCTTTTCATTGGGGTTTTCAGCTTTGCAGAGAAAAATAGAGTATTTCTGTTTGGATGGTTTTTTATGAGATTATATAAGCTACTTACTCCCTCATTTACTCCCTCATTTACTCCCTCATTTACTCCCTCATTTACTCCCTCACTCACCTCTTCTTTTACTTTTTTTCTAAAAACTGTAACTTTAAAACCATGTTGAAATTCTTCAAAGTTTGGTTTAAAAATACCAAATCTTTTGCAAGCACTTTTTATCCTCTTTATTCCCGAACCATATCTTTCTATTATCCCTGCTTCCTTAAAAGCGTTTGCTATTGCCCTGTTTCTTGTTCTGGGGGCATAATCATCTCTGTTTAACTTATCAATTGTCAAATCACCGTAAAGCCTACCAGGATTAAAAAATTCAATTTTATCATCAAATATTTTTATTATTGAATTGCCACTATCCGTGTAATCCCTGTGAACAACCATATTTACAACAATTTCCCTAATAGCCTCGAGTGGATAGTCATACCTGACATTTCTTTGGGGTTGTCCTGAAATTATAAATTTGGTCATAAGATGTTTTTTTATAAAATCTATTGCAATATCAACCTGGCTTAGAATGTCTGTATTTATATCAATATTATCTATGATATCAATATCTGTTTTAAACCTTCCAATTTGAAATGCCGTTAATGAAGAGTTGTTTGATGTGAAAAGTAGATATGCACCAAATGTTAACTTACCGTCTTTGATTAGTTCATACTTTCGTAAAATTGTCATCGGATCTTCGTTGAAGGTTCTACCAAGGTTGAACTTTAGTTTTTGAATAAATTTATCAATTTTTTCCTGTGAAATATCAGAAAAATCGTGTCTATCATCAATATAATAGTCCCAGCTTGCATTTATACCTTTTAAATGCTCATTCGTTATTTCATCAAGACTCATTAGATGGTTTGAGCTTTTAATTCTTTTGTAATACCTGTTCCTATATGCAATTGGTTTAATGGGATACTCTCTTACATCAATAATTAAAACTGTTTTACCTTCTATTTGATACTCATCAATATCAACTATTATACTTGGTTGTGTGTTCTGTTTGATTATATTTATATAATTTTGAATTGTTTCATATGAGGATTGTACACCGATAATTTTACCAAAGTCATTTACACCAATAAAGAGTCTTCCCCCATACCTGTTTGCAAACGCTACAACACTAACTATTACCTCTTTTCCAAATGTAGTTTTGAACTCACAAGTTTCCAATTCACCTTTTTCCAAAAACTTTTTAATCTCATCTTTTTGTAAAATCATACCAAATTTAACCTTAATTCTGTTTTTTTCTATTGTAAAAATATTTTATCATTAACCCTGTTTATATCCTCTCAAATCAAAAACCACACACTCATTTTTTCATCTCTTAGATTTTTTTCCTTCTCCGTGATAGTTCGCCAAATCTGCGTTATCCGTGTTCTATCCCTTTTTGTTAGATGTAATAACCCAGTAGCCAGATTTTGTACTACCTACTCTTTTTATTATTCCATCATTTTTTAATTTTGACAGATGCTCTTTAATTGTTCCATCTGCTTTATTTAACAATCTTTTTAAATCCCCTCTTGTATATTTTGAATTCTCTTTTAATAACATTAAAATTTTATCTCGTGTATTTTCTTGGGCGGTTTCTTGGGCGGTTTCTTGGGCGGTTTCTTGGGTAGTTTTATAAAATTCTATTTGCATCGCATTTGCAATTTCATCAAATTTATATGAGACATTTGGAAATTGTTTTAATTCATTTTCTATTCTAATAAAACCACTTCCATATTTTTCGATATTTCCTGTTAGATAAAAAGCCTCTGCTATTAGTTTATTTCTTAAACTAGATTGGTAATTTCTATTTTTTAGTTTTTCAAGCGTCATATCTCCATATAGTTTTCCTGGGCTAGATATTACCACTTTATTGTCATAAATTTTCACATAAATATCCGAAGGCTCTTTGTAGTCTCTATGAACAACTGCATTTAATAGTGCTTCTCGCAGAGCATTTATCGGATAATCCCACTTTTCAATCCGCTGGATATTCCCATTAAATTCATACGAAACCATCATATATGTTTTTATAAATTTCATAGTTTCTTCTACAGCCTCAAACAAAGTATCAGTTATCTGCCTATCATCTATAATTGTAATATCATCTTTAAATCTTCCGACCCTAATATTCATTCTAACAGGTTGTTTTGCAAATAGCAACAATGCAGCAATAGAAGGTTTGTTGCCATTAATAAACTTCAGTTTTTCCAATATTTTCATAGGTTTTTCATCTATCGAAAATCTACCTACCTCATTAACTCTAAATATAAACTTATCTATCTTTTTTGGAGCAAGAGAAGCTATTGTTTCATTTGGATAATCATAAGAATCCCACGATAAGTTCAAGACTTTCAGATACATATCAGAAATTTCCATTGGGTTCATCTGATGATTGCTATTTTTTACTCGTTTATAATATTTTCCTTTATATGACACTGGTTTTAATGGATACTCTTTTACATCGACAATAATAATAGATTTATCATCAATTGTAATTCTTTCGACATCTGGGATAACAGCAGGCAAAGTGTTTTGTTTTATTTTATTGATATAATTTTGCTGGGTTTCAAGGCTAACATCAACACCAACAATTTTTCCAATATCCGAGGTTCCTATCAAAATTTTTCCACCCAAAGAGTTGGCAAAAGCACAGACAGTTTTAATCACTGACTTTTGAAATGATGTTTTAAACTCAAGAATCTCCGATTCGCCTTGTTCTATTAATTTTATTGTCTCTTTTTCACTCATTATTTTTCATTAAAATATTATTTATTTTTATTATACCACCAAACTTGTCTGTGCAACAAACTGATGACCAATATTGTCCACATAAACGCTAAAACCTTCAATAGTACGCACGCCAAGAAGATTCATATCACTCGCCTCTGCAAAAACTATCTCATCATTTGTCTCGAAACCTTTAGCTTGCAAAATCGCATAACCAACATCTCGAGTAATTATTTGACTATTTGCTGTCTTAAATCTTCTTTTTCTAACAGGTTTTATTCCAGCTTCCTCCAACAGTTTTTTGGGCAACCAAGACAGTTCTGAACCAGTATCTACCAAAACTCTAACAAGCGGTGTCTTTTTTGTCTCATCCTTTGGATTTATTGCTCTTAAATTTACTTTAAAAATACTCATAGTTTTCCTCTTTTAAAATTTAATTTTCTTCTTCCGTGATAATCTGCTAAATCCGCTTCATCCGCGTTCTATTTTTATAGCAGTTTGTTGCAAATCAAATAAAAGTGAATCCTTCCCTATTTTCTTGAAATTTAATCTCTCAAACTCATCGTGTTTTACTGCAACAAAAACAGCATCATAATTCTCCATTTTCAATTCTCCATTCTCAATTAGTTTTATCCCATATTCTGCCTTGACTTCGGTATGGTCCGCCCACGGATCGCAAACATCAACATCGCAGCCAAAATCCTTCAGCTCATTTATAACATCAAACACCTTGGAATTGCGAATATCCGGGCAGTTTTCTTTGAATGTAATGCCCAAAACCAATACTTTTGCACCTTCTATTTTGTGCCCCTTTTTGATCATCATTTTTATCAGTTTTGACGCAACATATTTTGGCATATTATCATTTATTCTTCTGCCCGCAAGAATCATTTGAGGGTGGTGACCAATCTCCTCTGCCTTATGAGTTAGGTAGTACGGATCCACACCAATGCAGTGCCCACCTACAAGTCCGGGTTTAAAATCTAGGAAATTCCACTTTGTTCCCGCAGCGTCAAGAACTTCGCTCGTTGAAATTCCAAGCTTGTCAAACAGTTGGTAAAGTTCGTTCACAAAAGCGATGTTGATGTCTCTTTGTGTGTTTTCTATAACCTTTGCTGCTTCTGCAACACGGATTGAGGAGGCTCTGTGAGTTCCAGCTTTAATTATGCTTTTATAAAGATTATCAATTTTTTCTGCCGCGTTGGATGTTGAACCAGAGGTCACTTTTTTTATTGTAGTTAATCTATGCTCCTTATCACCCGGATTAATTCGCTCTGGTGAATAGCCCACAAAAAAGTCCTTATTTAACTTTAATCCACTAACCTCTTCAAGTATGGGGACACACTCCTCCTGGGTAGCACCCGGATAAACTGTGGACTCATAAATTACAATATCCCCCTTAGAAAGCACGCCTCCAACCGTTTCGCTCGCACTATAAAGGGGCGACAAATCTGGTCTTTTATATTTATCAATAGGTGTTGGCACTGTAACGATGTAATAGTTTGAACTTTTTATTTTGTCTATTTGTGTGGTGAAAGAGAGTTTTTGTGCTTGTGATAGTTCGTCGCTTTCCACTTCCAGAGTTTTATCAAGACCAGTATTTAACTCATTCACTCTTTTTTGGTTGATATCAAATCCAATTGTATTGAACTTTTTTCCAAACTCCACTGCAAGAGGTAGACCTACATAACCAAGACCTATAATACAAATTTGACTTTGCACTAATTGATTTTTCATTTTATAATATCCTCAATTTTAGCATAAACCCTTTTAGCAAAATCATAAAACTCTTTGGCTTCGGCAAGAGTTGGTTTGCCATTATGCAAGAGTCCCAAATCTCCTGGATATCTTGAATCCATATAAACTTCTTCCAAATTGGTAAATATTCTTTTACTAAAACTCATTTTTATATCATCTTTTACCAAATTATATAACTTTATGATAGAATGTTCTTTTGGAACTCTTTTATTTTCCAATTCTAAAATGGACTTTAAACATTTCTCTACACACTGCTATGAATGAAATGCTACCATATGTGTAAGATAATCTCTATCAATAATTTCATCAATGAGCAATAAGTCACTTTCTGCTGACTTTAGCCATTGTTTTGCCATACTTTTACTCATATAAATAAACCCCATCCTCTCTAATTATTCTTGAAAAAGAACTGTTTAATTTATAGAATTTTTTATTCATTGCTTTGGTGTGAACAATTAAATCTACAGAATATTTTTTTCGAATATCATTAATGTAGTTTGAGACCCTATTAACAATTTTCATTTTTTCTCCCCAACTTTGTGGGATAAAATCATCGTTTGTGACAACATATAGATCTATATCACTATCTTCTGTTGGATTACCATTTGCATAACTGCCAAAAAGAATTATCTTTTCCTGTTTAAGCGGAAGCAATGCTTTTACAATCTCATTTTTGATGTTTTCTATGTTTTTCATATTGTTCTTAAATATTAATAACAATTTTTTTCAATTCCCTTATAAAATAATCTGCAATTTGAAATTTGTTAACATCTTCCTTTGGCCCCAAGTGCTGGGAAATGGACTCTTCTGCCAAATCATCAACAAAACAAATTGTTTCTGAATAAACGATTGAAGGGAGATTTGTGAGTAGTCTCCTGCTTTGTTTATAAATCTCATTTAATGGTATGAAATATTTTGCCAGATAGTATAAATCATAATAGTCTCGAATAGTGATTCTCTGGGAAATCGAAAGCATTTTAAGGACAGCTATTATCTCTTTTTTTGCAATATTGATTTTGTTAAAACTGAAACTAAATGGACTAACATTAAATGGTAGCTGAATTGCTCCTTTTGAAAAAAAAGTCACTTTTACACCTTCTATAATAAAATCAATTTGATACTTTTTATCTTCTTTGATTATTTTATAGTTTTGAAAAAATGTTTTGTTGATATTTCTCTTAATTTCTTTTATCGGAAGATTTTCACCGTCAAAAATAAAATCCAAATCTTCTGATTTTCTGTGCTCTATTTGTAAACTAAGAGCTGTCCCTCCCACCAACACATAATCAGATATAAACTTATCTTTAGAAAAAATCTGAAAAACCTTTCTTGTCTTTGCAGTCAAATAATCAATATTAATCATCCAAAAGAACCTTTTTTATAAAATTAACTCTTTTTTTATACCTATCACTCTTTTCTAATTTTGAAATCGAGATCTGTAAATCTTTTCTTTCGACCATAGAGCATACTTTGACCATATCCTGTACATCACCATATAAAAAAATATTTTTGGTAACAACCTCAATGGGTAAATCTGCATCTTTTTTATAATTCCAAAAAATATGATGTGGGAATTCGTTTATTTTCATATAATAAAAACTGAACTTTTGCTTTACTTTAGCATTCTATTCTTTTTTCAACAAAAACTAAAAACTTATCTAAGATTTTAATATATTCATCAGTTTTATCCAGATCATCAAGAATTATTGAATATCTACCTTCAATTGCAAATTCAGATAGAAGGATTAACTTTTCTGCATCTATTATTAACTTGATTTTGTTGGAGTGGGCTGCATAAATAAGATTTTCTATACTATGAGTTTTGGTAAAATGCAATTTGTTGAATGCTAAAAGAGATTTTAATAATTTTTCCGCACATTGTTGAAGATGAAACATAATTACTTCCAAATCTAATTCAGTGTCACCTTTATTAAACTCGTCACATAAGAGCTTTGCCGCACTCAAATCTGCTTTAGCTTTTTTGAAAAGAACTAAATATTGTTTTATAAACTCCACAACACCTCTCCCTCGTCCTCAATATCTTTATACACAGAACCATACTCAAATTTATAAAAATTGTACTCATCCAAATATGGGACCAAAATATCTTTTGGTAATGTAATATTTTTTAAAAGCTCTCTGATTTTTCTCTTCTCTTCCCATCTGCTTTTATAACTCTTTTCTACTACACAAATATCAATATCACTATCTTCTGTCGGATTCCCATTTGCATAACTTCCAAAAAGAATTATCTTTTCCGGTTTGAGTGGAAGCAATGCTTCTACAATCTCATTTTTGATTTTTTCTATATTTTTCATTTTATTCTTTTTTCAACTTTTTAAAATGTTTATTGCAAAATAAAAATATCCTCTCATCTATTTTAATCTCTGTCATTATACGACCCAAAACTTAAAACTCAAAACTTAAATCCCATATCCCTTAACCTCACTTTTTAACTCAGTTATCTCCTTTTCCAATCCTTCATACTCTGTCATTTTTCTCTTTAAAAAATGGTAAGTTATCCTTGTTTTCTCTTCGATCCCTGCTGGTGTGAGATTATATAAATAGCCAGCTTTATTATTTGATCTTTTAAAATTTTCTATTTTGATAAAACCTTTTTTTACCAGTTCAGTAAGGCAATAGTTTATCTTGCCGAGGCTAATGTTAAACTTTATAGCTAACTCCCTTTGAGTTTGGCTATTCTTTTGAGAAAAAGTTTTTAAGAGTCTATAGTTTATTTCTTCTTCTAAATGTTTTTTATCTTTGTTCATGGTATGAACAAATTAATTTTAAGGGGGATTCTTGTCAAATTGTTTTATTTTAGGAGGGTTTTGCGAAATTTTATTTTGTAATAAATTTTGTAAATGGATGGAGATATTTTCTTGGAAATATCCATAATAATAGACAATTTTAATATAGATATATAGGTTAAATATTTTATTAGACTTAAATGTGAATATTTTTTTACTATTTTAAATTTTTGATAATTAGATTTAAAAAGACTTTTTGTGGAAATTCCACCCTCACTAAATTTTGATATGGGAAAGGGTAAATAGACAAATTTTTTGTTTTGAAGATACATCTTATAAATAAACTCAAAATCCGAACCAAGTAAATCTAATGAAAATTTGTTTTTCCTCATCAAATTTGTTTTAACAAACAAACTCTGATGACAAAATCTCATGCCACGCCAAATTGTGTGAAGTGGTTTACTTTTTTTGATATATGAAAAATTATTAAAAACTCGGGCAGTATCCCCATATATCAAATGACAATTAAGATGATTTTCATTTTCTTGAAAAACATTTTTTAGGACATTTTCATCAAAAAACTCATCCCCACCATTCATAAAATTTGTCCATTCACCAGTAGCTTTTTTGATTGCCTTATTCATTGCGTCAAAAGTTCCTTTATCTTTTTCACTCACCCAATAATCTATTTTTTTCTCATATTTTTTAATTATATCAAAAGTTCCGTCTGTGGAGCCGCCATCAATAATAATATATTCTATATTGCCATAAGTTTGGTTTATAATGCTTTGTATTGTCTTTTCTATCTCACTTGCAATATTGCGAGAGACTGTTACAACTGTAATTTTGGGTAGGATATGATTGTTTTTTTTAGTTTTCAAAACTTTTACCTTCTATCTATATATCGTCAAAATTGTTTCTTGTTTATAATACAGTAATTTTACTTTCTGTTTTTTTGTCTAAATAAATCTTTTTTGTTCTATTTTTTTACTTTTTCTTGACATAATATATCCTTTGGAAGCAGTTTTTCGTTAATTTTATATTAAGGAATTTTTCAATAAAAAAGGAGAAAAAATGAAAAACAAAAAATTGTTTATCTCAATGTGTTTTGTTATGTGTCTTTTTGCAATGCTTTTTGCACAATCAGACAAAAACACCTATGTCTATGCAGATTACGGTACAATTCGTACTCTAGACCCTGCAACAAGTTATGACAATGTGAGTATGCAGAAACTTCTAAATATCTATGAAACTCTGATATTCTTTGACGGGGCATCTACCGATAAATTTATACCGGTTCTTGCTACAGAAGTTCCCAGCTTGGCTAATGGCGGAATTTCCAAAGACGGAATGACGTATACTTTCAAAATTAGAAAAGGTGTAAAATTTCAAAATGGAGCTAAACTCACAGCAAAAGATGTGGAATACTCCATAAAAAGAAATATGGTAGTTGACCAGGATGGCGGCCCGATGTGGATGCTTTTGGAAGCACTCACAGGAGAAGGATCTACTCGTGATGGAGATGGTAACATAATTCCTGATATTTTCGAAAAAATTGACAACTCAGTTGTAGTAAAAGGTAGCAAAGTAATCTTCCACTTACCAAGACCTTATCCTCCATTCCTTAGCCTTCTTTGGTATAGTTCTGCTGCCATTATGGATAAAGATTGGGCGATTGAAAACGGTGCTTGGAATGGAAAAATCGAAAATGCAGCAAAATACAACAATCCTCCTTTTGGTGAAGAACCTCTTGCAAAGGTTGCAAACGGAACTGGTGCCTACAAAATGAAATCTTGGGTTCCATCAAAAGAGTTTATTTTTGAGCGCAACGATAATTATTGGGGAGAAAAACCTCAGCTTGAACTTGCAATCTTTAAGACAGTCAAAGAGTGGAGTACAAGAAAGCTGATGCTCCAAAACGGGGATGCAGATAGAGTTCAGGTGGACAACCCTTATGTACCGGAAGTTGAAGCAATGAAAGGACTTGAACTTTACGAAGTTCCACTCTTAAGCGTTAGTGCCGCACTTTTCTGCCAGAAAATCAACACAACTGCAAACCCAAACATTGGAAGTGGAAAACTTGATGGGAATGGAATTCCACCAGACTTTTTTGAAGACATCAATGTGCGAAAAGCTTTTGCTCACGCCTTTGACAGACAAACATATGCAGATGATGTTTTTAACGGTCTTGTAATTATGCCAACTAGCCCCAATGTGGAAGGATTGCCTTACCACAAAGAGGCTTCGATGTATGAATACAATCTCAAAAAGGCTGAAAACTATCTTAAAAAAGCTTTTGGTGGCGAGATCTGGAAAAAAGGTTTCAAAATGATTATTGCTTACAACACAGGTAATGAAATGAGAGAAGCCGCAGCAATGATGCTTGCAGAAAATATTATGTCCTTAAATCGCAAATTTAGAATTGAAGTGCGTAATGTTGACTGGAAAGATTATCTGGTGAGATACCGTAACTATATGTATCCCTTGTTCTTAATCGGCTGGGGAGCGGACTATCCAGATCCTCACAACTTTGTTTATACATTTATGAACTCTGGTGGTGTTTATGGAAGATATATGGCATATAATAATCCTGTTGTAGACGAACTTACAGAAAAAGGAATTGAGACAGTTGATCCTGACCTTCGTAAAAAAATATATTCGGATCTTCAAGATTTGTGGTATTCAGAAGCTCTCGGAATCACAATTTATCAGCAGATAGCCGTTAGGGCATATCGCGATAATATAAGTGGCTATGTGCCAAATCCTATGTTCACAAGTGCATGGGAAGATTTAAAATCAATTACAAAAGAGTAGGAGTTTAATCAGGTTAAGCCGGTTCCTTCCGGCTTAACTTTTTTATTTTATTATGTTAATTTTTATTTCCAGAAGAATGATATTCTTGGTCTTTGTTTTAGTGGGTGTTTCACTTTTGCTTTTTAGCATCTTGATGACATTCTCACCAGAACGAAGAGCGGCAGCTTTTGTCTCCTCCCCCCAACAGATAAAAGATATCCCCAAAATAGTTAAAAAATTTGGTCTGGATAGACCTTTTTATGTTCAATATTTTAATTGGATTAAAGAGATTTTAAGAGGAAATTTTGGTTACTCTTTGGTTGCCTCCCAATCGGTATGGTCTGCATTTTGGCAATATTTTCCCATAACTATGGAGTTAAACATCTTCGCAATGCCCCTTATTATCATTATCGGAATTTGGTTGGGAACAATATCAGGGATATATAGGGACAAGTTTATAGACCACATCACACGAATATTTGCAATAATTGGCTGGTCACTGCCAACTTTCTTATTTGCACTTATACTTCTTATGCTTTTTTATGGTTATTTTCCTATTTTTCCGCCAGGAGAACTAAGTGATAAACTGGGAATGGTAGTAAATGATCCCGAACTCTTTACCAGATATACAAGAATGTATTCAATTGATGGAATTTTGAATGGAAGGTTTGATGTTACGCTTGATGCTCTTCGTCATTTGGTTCTACCAGTTTTTACACAAATTGTTGTTGTCATTGCCGTTTTGATGAGAGTTATGCGCTCGGGTATGATTGAAGAGACCTCAAAGGACTATATTATCACAGCACTTGCAAAGGGTTCCGACAGAAAAACCATCTATTACAAACATGCACAAAAAAACGCCTTAATTCCTGTAGTTACTATAGCTGGACAGCTTGTTGCCTACTCCATCCAAGGGAGTATTGCAGTGGAAGTTGTTTTTAACAGGCAAGGACTTGGTTCTTGGCTTGCCAACTCTGCAACTCAACTTGATATTCCGGTTATTATGGCAATGGGACTTTTTATTGGCTTGGTTTTTGTGATATCAAACCTGATAATTGATATTTTATATGCATATATTGACCCAAGGATAAGGTTAGGGTAGTTTATGGAAATCAAAAAAGAAAATCCATATATCAAAGAGTTAAAGTTTACTCTCTATCGAATTTTTAGGAATCCTTCTGCTATTATCGGTTTTACTCTCCTATTTATTTTTATTATAATTGCAATTTTTGCACCTCTACTTGCTCCACCAAAATATGATTTTGACCCTTACAGGATGCCTCATAAAGGATTTTCTGTCACTCCAAAACCTCCAAGTTCTACAAATATTTTTGGCACAACCTCTGGGCAATATGATATTTATTATGGAATTATTTGGGGCACCCGAACAGCTTTTAAAATAGGGATTTATGTTGTTGTTTCATCTGCATTATTTGGTGTTTTGCTGGGCATATTAGCAGGTTATTATGGTGGTATTGTTGATGAGATAATTATGCGGATTGTGGATATATTTTTTGCTTTGCCTCTACTTGTTTTGGCAATGGCAATTGTTGTTGCTTTTGGAAGAGGTTTGGAAAATATTATAATTGCACTTGCTCTTGTTAGTTGGAGGAACTATGTCCGGCTAATGAGGTCGGGAATTTTAACTCTGAGAGAGTTGGATTTTGTGCAAGCCTCCAAAATTAGTGGTGCAAACGATATAAAAATAATGCTCAGACATATCCTACCTAATGCAATCTATCCTGTTTTGGTTCTTGCATTTATGAATATTGGCTCTATGGTTATTACAGCTGCCTTTATGAGTTTTGTTGGGCTTGGTGCACCAAAAGGTTATGCAGATTGGGGTCAGATGGTTGCACTTGCAAGGAACTATATAGTCGGGCCTCCTGATAATCCACTCAAATTTTGGTATACCGTTGTTATTCCCGGGGTATGTATTGTCCTTTTTGTGTTAGCTTGGAACTTGGTTGGTGATGCACTCAGAGATGCTTTTGATCCCAAATTAAGAAGGCAATAGAGATGTCATACGCTATAATAAAAACAAAAGAGCTAAAAACTAATTTCTATACATATGAGGGTGTTGTAAAGGCTCTAAACGGAATTAGTGTTAAAATTGATTATGGCTCCACATTTGGACTTGTGGGCGAATCAGGATGCGGTAAAAGCGTTACAGTCCGCTCTCTGATGAGAATTATTCAGGAGCCCGGTAGAGTTGAAAGTGGAGATATCTATTTCTTCTCCGATTCACAAAATCTGGATAGAGCGACAGAAATATTAAAATTATCCGAAAAAAAGATGCAAGAGATAAGAGGTTGTCAAATCTCTATGATTTTTCAGGAACCGAATGACGAAGAGCATCAAGCGTAACATCAAACCTTCCATTCAAAA
>NIWG01001599.1_pt1 | contig 12482 bp, 15 predicted proteins | sample 1523271 | NCBI WGS metagenome assembly NIWG01 (sample SAMN06894523, study PRJNA379456) | ciliate metagenome | isolation source: three single ciliate cells amplified by MDA sediment | place: USA: Santa Barbara Basin
AAATGATGAGATAGCACAAATCGGTGCTATTTCTGCAAATAACGACAAAGAGATTGGCGAGATTATTGCTCAGGCTATGCAAGTTCAATCTCCTTTGCAATTGTAACTCCTTCATTTGTAATTGTTGGTGAGCCGAACTTTAAGTCCAATACAACATTACGGCCTTTTGGTCCCAAAGTTACTTTTACAGAGTCTGTAATTTTATCGACACCTTTTTTTAGTAATGATCTTGAGTTATGGCCAAATTCCATTTGTTTTGCCATCATTCCTCCTTATTTTTTATTTATTTTGATTATTAGCAAACATACTTTATGAGTGCTAAAATCTTTTTTAGGTAAAAGAGAGTCAATAAAAAATTTATATAAATAAAAATAAATATTAATTATAAATTTTACAAAATTCCTATTCAATTTTATTGTGTGATGTTTTTTTAGTTTAAATAGATTAGATTTTTGTAAAAGGTGCAATTAGAACAAAAAATTAAATAAAGGACTATATATGGATTATAAAAAATTGGAAAAATACTCCTGCTGTTTTACACTTTCGGATATGGAAATTTTTGTATTTCCCGAGCTATTTTATTCGCTTGTTTTGGCTAATATATTATCACCAATTATTTGGAAATGGGAGGAGGATAGTTGGTTTGATGGCATTCATAATAGATCATTTAATTATAAAATTAATAGGATAAAACAATATATTATTAGCAACTATATTTTTAATCTAGATTTAGAAACCTGGGGACTTTCTGACAAAAATGTGGAGCTAAAAAGATTTGAAAATTTTATAGATTTGGATGTGTTACAAAGATCAAATGCACTTTTTGGATATGAAGGAGACAAATACTATTTTGATATTGATATAAGAAAGCACTTTGGACTCGACAAATTCACCACTGATATCATTCCCTATTGGAAAACAGAAACGGTTGAGGCGATGAATGCTTTTGCATTCAAACAGGATTACAATAAAGGTGCAGGGGAGTGTGTCTCTTTGTCTGCATTATATGCAGCGGCACTATTTATAATTGGGAAAATTTCGCTGGAGAATATCTTTCTGATTGCCACACCACTTCATTCACAAAATTTTATAAACTTGGGAAAAGGAGTTTTAACAAACAATAGAAGACTCGTAACAAAGTCTATGTGGTTCAATGGAACAACACTCTCTTCCAAAGCAAGGCGAGCCTTAGAAAACGAGGAGATGACCATTGTCTCCCACATAAGTGGATATATACACACAGCCTACAAAAAAGCAACAATAGAGAAAAACTCCTATACCAAATTTAAAAATAATTTATCAGAATATTTATCAGAAAAAGTTTCGTATGATTTACTAAAAAATTTTTTAAGAGAATATTCACACTATCAAAAACATTTTCAATATTTTTATGCAAAATGCGGTTCAACCTGTTTTATAGAACTGGAAAAAATTTTTCAATATGAACACTCCAGCAAGTATACTTTTGCCAACTCAACAGAAAAAAAACTCCTATCTGATATTGATCCTGAAGACTTTTCTCTATCCAAATTTGAGGATAGAGTGGTAATAAACAGTTTTGCAGATAGGATTAAAGAGAAAAATGGAAGTTTTACTCTACTTGAAAAAGAAATTGTTCGGGATTTTACTAAATTTCTAAATACCAAACCAAAATTTCCATCACAAAAAAAGGATTTTATTACAGAACCGAAACTCAATATTTCCACAACCCAAACAAGAGATGAGATAGCCTTATATCTTCAGAACCAATCGGAAACAAATGATATGGCACAGTTGGCTCTTTATACTTTTAGGCAAATGGATAAAATTGATTGGCAACCATTTTTGTATGCTGCAGTTAATAGAAATCCTGTATCACTTTTGGCCTTCAAAGAAAAAAGTTTTACCCAATGCTACGAGGCACTACAAAAACTTCCAAACAATTCAATTTATGATGGGAAGAGGTTGGCTCAACCGGATGAGGTCTGGAATTTCCAGACGGGTGATGGAGTGGAAAAAGCTATTCTTTTTGCGAATGTGTTAAATTTGCCTGCAAAGAAACTTGAGATTGATAGGGAAAGGGTCTTGTTAAAAACAGAGGATAAAAGTTTTGAATTTTTCACAAATAAGGGATTCAAGAATAGAGTAGTATATTTTAGTAGTCTGAATAAGTATACTTAGAAGTGTAGATTATTGGAAGTTGAGAAATGATTCAATCAAAGGAAATTAGGAGCTATCTCAAGTTAATAACAAATTAAACTTAAGAATTATAAGAAAGGCTATTTGCTATTATAATAAAAACTATAAATACAGAATGATATCATTTTAATAATAAAAGAGTTAAGGATGTTGCTTTCTTTTCCCCAAATTTTAGGTTCGGAGTGTAAATACACGCCAACACCATAAAATTTTGAGAAAATAAGACAATTTGCAAAGGTCTCTTATAATTGTTGAAGGAGAGAAAATAATGAAAAAAACTATATTTATTTTTCTGATATTTTGTTTAATTTTTACAAATCTTCCTGCAGCCAAAAGGAAAACCAATAAAAAAAATCCTCCTCCAAAAAAGGGAAAAAGCGGATACAGCGTTCAGCAGGCGATATCTGATGAAGCACAACTCAAAACAATTGCTTTTGCAGGGCTTGGTTTTTTAACAGGCAATTTGTGTGCAGACAGTTTCCTCCCACCTGGAAAAGTTGCAGATTTTTTTGGATTTCAATATCTGCGAGATGTAACTCAAGATGGCAAAGGGCATAACACCGATTTCCTTACATACTGTGCAAACAATGTTCTTTCTATTTTAAGCAAAGAACAAAAAACAAAAATGATAACTTTGGCAAAAACTCAAACCTCTATGGTGAATGATATTGCCTACAAGCGTTATCCACTTATGGCGGCTTTTAGAAAACATTATGAGAGTTCAAAAAAACATTCTTAGCAAAAAAGCTGTTAAAGAATATTCTGCTGACCTATTTGAGTTAGATGCAACAATCTCTCTACAAAGAACTAAACTATTTGCAGATATTTTAAACTCCCTTGATACAAAACAAAAACAATTTCTGGATGTTATGGTCAAAGGTGGTTTTTCGTCTTGGGAATCACTCGGCGACCAGATTGATAAAAGGTCAATGTCTCACGATGAACATGTTTTGGTTATGACATATGCAAGTGAGATGTTTGGCTGGTATGCAGGAAGTGTAGAAGCCGACATATATTTTGCACCAGAACGCCATGGCAACTATTTCGGCGCATTCTATATCAAAGATGCACCAGCAATGGGGAAAGCTGGCTATACTATAGATGAGGCTGCTACAAGCAATTCTGGAGAAGCATTTTTGAATGTTTTGAACACATCACAAAAAACCAAAATAAGAAAAATTGTAATAAGACAAAAAGATGCACTTAATTCAATTGTAGAGAAGAGAAAAGCAATTTCCACCGAACTAAGAAAAGCCCTGAATAAAAAAGAGATAAACGAAGAAAAAGTTATTTCTTTTGCCCGTGAATATGGCGAGTATGATGGAGAAATTTCATATTATTATGCCACAGTTTTTACAGAAGTAGGAAAAACTCTCACAACAAAACAAAAAACCAAATTATTGAAAATAAGAGATTTGGACGAATACCCTTGTGAAGACGATAAAATTTATCTATACTCAGAAAAGAGAGATAGACCAACTATAGAAAATAATAATTTTTTATTTAAATAAAATTAGGTTCAAGACAACTATACACAGGGGAATGAGGTGTTAAGCTATTGTAATGAAAGCAAATAATAGATATGTAAAAAGTGCAAAAATATCAGAGGCAAAATTTAGGGAGATTCTTAAGTATTTTTCACTTGATTTAGAGGCTAATAAAATATCAATTTTAACTAAAATAAGCAGAAATACAATCAACAAATATTTGTATAAAATAAGAGAAAGACTTGCTAAATATTCTATTAATGAGTCTCAGATGTCTGGTATAATAGAGATAGATGAATCTTACTTTGGAGCCAAAAGAGTTAAAGGTAAAAGAGGCAGAGGAGCAGCAGGCAAAATAAAGGTGTTTGGTCTTTTAAAAAGAGGAGATAAAGTCTATACTCAAATAGTTGAAAATTGTAGTAGAAAGACCTTACAGTCAATCATTAAGCAAAGAGTTAACAAAGATAGTGAGATACATTCTGATGGCTGGAGAGCCTATAATGGATTGGTGGATTTGGGCTATAAAAAACACTATAGAGTTGATCATTCAAAGAATGAATTTTCTAATGGAACTAAACATATAAATGGAATTGAAAACTTTTGGGGGCTTGCTAAAGTCAGACTTATGAAATTCAGAGGATTATCAAAAAAAACTTTTTACTTGCACTTAAAGGAGTGTGAGTTTAGGTTTAATCACAGGCATGAAAATTTATATAAAACCATGCTGACAATTTTTAGAAATGAACCCCTCAAGTTGTCTTGAACCAAAATGATTATTCATTTTATCTAATTTCTTTTCCAAAAATAGTCTCCAAATGTATATGAATTATTCATTGTTATCTCCTTTTACTAAAACAAGTTAGAAGTCGCTCTAATCACATTCTTATCTATCTACCAACTATTATATTAGGTGTATCTATTGTCCGTTTTTATGTGCAAAGATCTTTTCTTATATGTGAAGTAAAAAATATTATTTAAATAATTATTTATTTGACAGAGATTTAATTTTTTTACATTTATATTGTCGTCTCGAGTTTATTTTTGTCCTAAGTGATTAAGCTTTTGGTACACCAAAACCATATGGCAATAAACCGATAGGGTCTAGGATAGGAAACTACCTTCTCCTCCCGTGCTTGGAAAGAGGCTATTAAAAAATAAACTACAAAAGGAGGCGTTTATGAAAATTTCCGACCTAAAAATTCTCAGAATAAACCTTTCGGATAAGAGCTATTCTAAAGAGAATTTAAATTCTTCGTTATTAAAAAAGTTTTTTGGTGGAAGAGGACTTGGAAGTAAACTTTTAATTGATGAAATTGACCCGAAAGTAGATCCATTTTCTAAAGAAAACAAACTGATTTTTTCCTGTGGACTTCTGACAGGCACAACAGCACCTACGGCAGGCAGGTATATGGTGATAACAAAAAGCCCTCTTACTGGCACAATAGCATGCAGCAACTCTGGAGGTTTTTTTGGAAACACACTAAGAAAAACAGGTAACTTGATGGTTGTTTTAGAAGGCAAAAGCAAAGAACCTGTCTATGTAACAATTTTTGATGACAAAGTTGAAATAAAAGATGCTTCAAAACTTTGGGGTAAGGATGTTCACCAAACAACAGACATCTTAATGGATGAAATTGGCGACAAAAAAGCAAAAGTCGCTTGCATCGGGCCTGCAGGAGAAAATCTTTCCAGAATAGCTTCCATAATGAACGACAAAAACAGAGCTGCTGGCAGATCTGGTGTTGGTGCTGTGATGGGTTCAAAAAATCTGAAAGCCGTTGTTGCAAAAGGAACAAATATAATAGAACTTGCAAACAAAGAAAAGTTTAGTGAAGTAGTAAAAGAAAAAATTAAAAAATGCAAAGAAAACGGTATAACCGGAGAAGGACTGCCAGCACTTGGAACAAAAGTTTTGGACAACATCATCAACTCAACGGGCTTATATCCGACAAATAACTTCCAATTTGCAACTTTTAAGGATGTAGCTGAGGTCTCTGGTGAGGCGTTGGTAGAAAAAAAATATCTGAAAAAAAACAAAGCTTGTTTTGCCTGTCCGATTGCCTGCGGCAGAGATGTAATGCTCCCAGATGGTGAAAGAGGCGAAGGACCAGAGTATGAATCGGGCTGGGCTTTTGGTGCAGTGTGCGGTGTAAACGATTTATTTTCTATTTCAAAAGCAAACTTTATGTGCAATAAACTCGGATTAGACACGATTTCCGCAGGTGTGACAATTGCAACTGCAATGGAATTATATGAAAAAGGCTTTATCCCTAAAAAAGATTTGAACAATGGACCTGAACCAAAATTTGGCAATGCCGAGAGTATTGTTTATTATACAAGAGCAATGGCTTACAAAGAAGGTCTGGGGAAAATACTTGCCGAAGGCTCCTACAGGTTGGCAGAAACCTACGGACATCCTGAAATGTCAATGACGGTGAAAAAACAAGAATTACCCGCTTATGACCCAAGAGGTGTTCAAGGCCACGGACTTGCCTATGCCACAAGCAATAGAGGCGGATGCCATGTTAGGGCTTATTTGATTGCACCTGAAATTTTGGGTTCACCAGAAAAATTGGATTCACAGCAACTTGAAGGCAAACCAACCTGGGTAAAAATATTCCAAGATCTTACCGCTGTGATTGATTCTATCGGTTTTTGTTTGTTCACATCATTTGCCCTTGGGCTGGATGACTACAAGGACCTCATCAATGCTGCTCTTGGTTATGATATGTCTTCTGAGACAGTTTTGCAAACAGGCGAACGAATATGGAATATGGAAAAATGTTTCAACTTGAATGCTGGGATAAAACCAAAAGAAGACTCACTACCTGCAAGGTTTGACGAACCTCTGCCGGATGGACCGCAAAAAGGGGCTTATTCCAAAATGAAAGAAATTCTTCCAGAATATTACAAAATAAGAGGCTGGGATGAAAAAGGTATCCCAAAAAAAGAAAAGTTAGAAGAACTGGCACTTTAATAAGAATACCCGTAGCAAGGAGAGGAGTAAAAATAAATAAACACCTCTCCTTGTTTTTGAATTATGAAAAAAAATATCTATAACCTGAAAGATTCTCAGATAATTATTCCCAATAATAGTGATATAAAAAAAATATATCTTGAGCTTACTAGCCTATGCAATTATGATTGCAAGATGTGTTTTAAAAACACTTTTGACGAGCCTCTTGGGACAATGAGCGATAAAACCATTGAGAAGTTGAAAAATGAGGTTGAATCCCTGCCAAAACTAAATGAGATATTATTGGGCGGTCTTGGAGAACCAATGCTTCATCCTCGAATAAAAGAGATATCAAAATTTATCAAAAGCAAAAATATAAAACTTTCAATCAACACAAACGGTGCTTTTTTTGGAAATTTTATCGATTATTTATTAGAAATAGGTGTTGATAAGTTCATCTTTTCCTGTGAAATGGGATCACTCGGACACAAAAACGAATCTATTTTGGTAGACAATATAATAAATCTCAGAAAAAAAAGCAGTAATAAAAAGGTGTATGTTACACTTCAAATGGTGTTGACATCAGAAAATATTGTCACATTGCCTTCATTTGTAAAAAGGATGATAGCTACAAAAATAGATGAGTTAAGGCTTTCCAACCTACTACCGATGGATAAGTCGTATGAAAATTCAATTCTCTATTTAAAAGAAGAGCCGAAAGAAATTAATGAAATCAGGCAAATATTGCCGGCTGGGATAAAGCTTGTTATACCAAATTTTGAACTAAAAACGGAAAGATACTGCAATTTCATAAATTCTTCTTCTGTCGTAATAAAGTGGAATGGAGATATCGCCCCTTGCTATAGGCTTTTGCATACGGGAAGGGAGATAGTGATTGGCAAAGCAAAAGAGATTGTTGCAAAATCTTTTGGAAATATACTGAAAAAAAACCTCCTTGATGTTTGGAACAAAAGGGATTACACATGGTTCCGATACAAAGTCAAAAATGCCCTATTCCCATCTTGCACGGACTGTAAACTAAAAGAAAAATGCAGCTGCACAGAAATCTCCGAAATTGATTGCTGGGCGAATGAACCTTCTTGTGCGGATTGTCTTTGGTATAGAGAGATAATCTCGTGTCCATAGCTAATTAAAAACAAAATAAATAAACTGTATATATGATAAAAATAAAATTTTACTCACTTTTAAAATTGTATTTTGGACTATCTGAAGTAGATGTTTTTGGAAACAATCTGTCTGTTTTTGAAGTTTTGAAAAAATCAGAAAAAAAAGTAGATAAAAAATTCTTATTCAAATTAGTAGATGAAAATGAAGCTATAAAAGATGGCGTAATAATTCTTGTAAATGGGGAAAACATCCTTCATTCTGAAAAACTCAAAACAATCATAAAAGATAACGATACTCTTGATATTTTCCCTCCGGGCGGTGGTGGATAAAATTCTTTGCACTTTTGCTGTGAACTTTGCTTCCATTTCATTTATCCATAAACACAAAATTCTTGTCTCTTTTTGTATGTTTCGTGTTTCAAGTCCAGCTACCCCAAGCTACAACTTACTCCGCTCCTATTTGATAGTTTGTTAAATCTGTAGAAAGTATTTTTATAGAGCTTAAGTTGATTTTTTTGTGATTAAGTAGGATTTTATAGTCTATAATTTTTAATTTTTTGAGAGCTCTTTTTTTAAAATACAAAAAACTTGCTTGACTTTTAAAAAACATTTTCAAAGAACAAGTGTAAAAATAATCTTTAAAAAGATAATAAAAATTAATTTAAACAATATTTTGGCAAAAATTTTTATTAAACAAGGGGTACAAAATGACCAAAGGGAAAATAATTCAAATTATCGGTCCTGTAATTGATGCTGAGTTTGCAATAGGTGAAATACCAGCTATATATAATGCTCTGGTTATAAAAAGAGATAAACAACCAGACTTGGTATTGGAAGTTGCAATGCATCTTGGTGAAAATATTGTAAGAGCTGTTGCAATGGATTCCACAGATGGTCTCACAAAAGGTGCAACGGTAATTGATACAAAAAAACCAATATCAACACCAGTTGGCGAAGAAGTTTTGGGTAGGATAATTAATGTTGTCGGCGAACCGATTGATCAAGCAGGCGAAATAAATGCCAAAACAGTCTATCCCATCCACCGCCAGGCTCCAGCTTTTGAAGATTTGGAGACAAAAGAGGAAGTTTTGGAAACTGGAATCAAAGTTGTGGATCTAATAGAACCCTATTTAAAAGGTGGAAAGATTGGTCTATTTGGCGGTGCAGGAGTTGGTAAAACAGTTTTGATACAGGAGCTTATAAGAAATATCGCCACAGAGCACGGTGGATACTCCGTTTTTACAGGAGTGGGAGAACGAACAAGAGAAGGCAATGACTTGTGGCTGGAGATGAAACAGTCAGGTGTTATCAAAAACACAGCAATGGTTTTCGGACAGATGAACGAACCTCCAGGAGCAAGGCAGAGAGTAGCATTAACCGGTTTGACAATTGCAGAATATTTTCGTGATGTATCAAAAAAAGATGTGCTTCTGTTTATAGATAATATTTTTCGTTTTACCCAAGCGGGATCGGAAGTATCCGCTCTTTTGGGTAGGATGCCCTCAGCAGTTGGATATCAACCAAATCTCGCTTCAGAAATGGGTGATATGCAAGAGAGGATAGCCTCCACAAAAGATGGTTCTATCACATCAGTACAAGCAGTTTATGTTCCAGCGGACGACTTTACTGACCCAGCCCCAGCTACAACTTTTACTCACCTTGATGCGGCTACTCAGCTTTCCAGAAATATTGTTGAACTTGGTATCTACCCAGCTGTTGATCCCCTTGCGTCCACAAGCCGAATACTTGACCCAAAAATTGTTGGTGTGGAACATTACGAAACTGCCCGTGAAACACAGAGAATAATTCAAAAATACAAAGATTTGCAGGACATAATCGCCATCCTCGGTATGGATGAACTATCCGAGGCGGACAAACTTGTTGTTAACAGAGCAAGGAAGTTGGAAAGGTTTTTTTCGCAGCCATTTTTTGTTGCAGAGGAGTTTACAAATACAAAAGGAAAATATGTCCCATTAAAAAAGACAATTGAATCTTTCAAAACCATAATAAGTGGCGATTGTGATAAATGGCCAGAACAAGCTTTTCTCTATACAGGAACTCTGGAAGAGGCGGAACAAAGAGCAAAGGAACTTTCAAAATGATTCATTTGAAGGTAATACAACCCGATAAAATAAAAATTGAAGGAGATTTCCCACACATAATAATACCAGGTGTTGATGGGGATTTTGGAGTTTTACAAGGGCACACACCTTTTTTTACCAAAATAAGACCGGGGATACTTACTTTATATAATCAAAATTCAAAAAAAACCACAGAATATACTATTCATGACGGTTTTGTGACAGTAGATAAAGATGAAGTTGTTATTGTGTGTGATGTTATAGAAAAGTCTGATGAACTAGATTCCAAAAGAGCACACAAAGCAAAAGTAAAAGCCGAAAAATTTCTCAAAAACGATGCTGCAAATAAAGAGATAGACTTCAGAAGAGCAGAATTTGCACTTAAAAGAGCTTTGGTCAGATTGGATTTATCACAATCCAAACAAGAATGAAAGATACTGACAACTATTCGGATCAAGAGATAAAGTTACTTCTTGATGAACTTGAACATTTCAAAAATGAAAAAGAGAAGGTCAGACAACTTATTGGTCAAATTGGCGGGCTTAAACAAAAAAAATATGATAAATTTTTGAACTACTTTTTTATCATTCTAATTGCTCTGCTTTTTATTTTTGATATTATAAGACATTTTTTACACTTAGATATTCCTCTTCCAGATGTTTTTTCCCTTGAACTTGGCATTTTATTGGTTTCGCTAAAAATTATCTGGATGATGCATAAACAGTCAAAACTTGAACACTTTCAATTCTGGATTCTCAACTCAATTGAGTTTAAATTAAATCAAATCAGTAAACGGTTGGGGAATTTAGTTAAAATATCAAAAAAATAGTGTGATAAGATATACTTCGCCTTATCTTTCCTGATAAATCTCTTTTGTGAAATAACATATTTAATAAAACAAAAGTTAAAATCAATTATTAAAAAATAAAAATATCTTGTCACAAAATGGTAAAAATTTTTCGTGAAATTTCAAAAAAAACAAACCGTTAAAGGAAGGTCTTATGTCAAAAAGATGTGATATTTGTGGCAAAGGTGCCCTTACTGGCAACAACAGAAGCCATGCTCTAAACGCAACAAAAAGAAAATTTTTCCCGAATCTGCATAAAATAAGAACAAAAACAGATGGGATAATAAAAAGAATTAAAATATGTAGCTCTTGCTTAAAAGCAAACAAGGTAGAAAAATATATTTAAATGGAGTTTTTATGAAAAAATTTATCTTATTCGCAGTTTCAATTTTTGCTTTCACCCAAGTATTTGCCCAGTCAAATATAGCTTATATAAACACGGAAACAATCGCAGAAAACTCTGATTATGTGGCAAAAGCTAGAACTCTTTTGGAAGCAGAGTATAGAGAAAAGGCAGAGGAAGTTAAAGTTTTGGAAGATGAAATCAGGCAGATGAGAGACAATTTTGAGGCAAGGAAATTAACTTATACAGAAGCTGCCAAACAAGATGCACAAGAGGCGATAAACAGAAAATTAAATGATTATAAAATTTTGGTTGAATCCTCACAAAGCACCTTATCCAAAAGGCAGAATGAACTTCTGGAACCAATTTTAGAAAAGATTAAAGAAGTGGCGATTAAAAAGGGATATTCTGCTGTATTTGATATCTCTTCTGGAAAAATATTGTATGTTGATCCAAAGTTAGATAAAACACAAACGATGTTGGAAGAGTTAAACAAAGAGTAATGAAGTTTTTTCCAAAAAAGTTAACTTTAAAACAAATTGTAGACATATTTTCTCTGACTCATACTTTCAAAAGTGACATATCAAACATTAGTTTAGACAATGTAGCTGAACTTGGAAAAGGCAATAAAAGCTCATTGAGTTTTTGTGAATCACCAAAATTTACACATCTACTAAAAACTTCAGAAAGTGGAATAAAAATCATCCCTCCAAAAGTTGCAAGTGATATTGGTGGTGAATTTATTATTTCCGATGACCCATACTTTATTTTTACGAAAGTAATTTATTATTGGATAGATTTATGTGAGACAAAAAAGGAGGCAAGAATATCTTCCAAATCCACAATATCTCCAAGTGCAATAATCGGCAAAAATAGTGTTATAGATGATTTTATCTATATTGGAGAAAATGTGAAAATTGGTGATAATTGTCATATATATCCGAATGTATCTATCTATAAAGATACAATTATTGGAAATAATGTCACTATCCATTCAGGAGTTGTGATTGGAGCGGATGGTTATGGTTTTTTGTATAAAGAAGGCATCCAAAACAAAATTCCACAAATTGGCAATGTGATAATCGGAAATGATGTGGAAATTGGTGCAAATAGTTGTGTGTAAAGGGCTACTTTGGGAATCACGATAATAGGAGAAGGCACCAAAATAGACAACCTTGTCCAAATTGCTCATAATTGCAAAATTGGAAAAAATAGTTGCAGCTGTGCTCAGGTTGGTCTTGCAGGAAATACAAATGTTGGTGATTATGTTTATCTCGGCGGGCAAGTTGGGTCTGCCGGACATCTAACAATTGGTAATTTTGCTAAAGTTGCAGCCCAAAGTGGGATATCAAAGGATGTTCCAGAAAAAGAAATCTATTTTGGCACACCAGCTACGGAGATAAAAAAACAGAGGAAGATGATCCTTGCATACAGACGCTTGCCTGAAATCCTTGAAAAATTAA